>Ga0310786_10001332_pt1 | contig 39561 bp, 52 predicted proteins | sample AusTroGonzalo_MG_FD_203881 | JGI IMG/M metagenome (GOLD analysis project Ga0310786, IMG submission 203881) | Bovine rumen microbial communities from tropical cattle in Woodstock, Queensland, Australia - Gonzalo_03 (v2) (version 2) | ecosystem: Host-associated > Mammals > Digestive system >... | reverse complement strand
CTATTATGAGAATTGGCAGTAAATTAAAAAAGGCAGCAAGAAAAGTAACTGGTGGGAAAGTCGGCGCAGCGTTGGGAGTTGTTGCAGCCCCTTTTACTGGTGGTGCATCGTTAGCATTAACAGGTGCTTATGCACTAAAAAGGCTAACAAAAACTCCATCTGGGGCGGCAGTGGATACTTCACAGGCAAGCCAAATTATTGAAAGTTCTGCTGACAATGCAAAGAAGGCACGTGCTCGTTTGTTGGCAACACAAGGTGGTATATTGGGTGAACAGCTTGACGAAGTGCAAAAGAAATCAGGGCGAAACATTTTAGGTAATTAGGAGGCATTATGGGATTTAATTTTGCTAAATTATATAAACAAATGAAAAAACTGCAGCAACAAGCCGCTCAACAACAGCAGCAACAACAATCACAGCAACAAAACGCTGCAAGCGCCCCATCTGAATTAGCTGGCGTATTCACATCTAAAAAGGGAACGCCAGTAACAGAAACAGGAAACACAAAGAACGCTCAAATGGATGAAGAACAAAACAAAGGCTTGTTAGGAAACATTAGAAAGACATTATTTACTGGAGGCGTTTCTTCTGGCGGTATTTTCTCTTATGGCAAACGGCAATCAAGTAATGGTATTATTGGCAGACTTTTTGGATAAGGAGTTCAAATGGCCTCATTTAAGTATATCAAACAACTTTATGAAGAACTAAGGTCTGAACGTGAAAAATACAAATCACGCTGGGAAAAGATTGCAAAGTATGTCGGTATTAAAAGTCCGATTCAAAACGGTGCTACAAAAGACAGACAGCCGACAGAAGATAAAGACTTGGATAAATATACTTATGACCCGACCGCTGCCTTATCTGTGCAACAATCTGCCGATTATCTTAAAGGGATTATGTGGGGAAATGGTGAGGGTGTTTTAACCATTGAGCCATCTGATGAAGTCCTTGACCTTGCCGATATTGACGAAGTAAAAGACTGGTATGCTTATGCCACAGAAAAGCTATTGTTCCAAATGAATCACCAAGATGCAGGATTAGATGGAGCTTTGGCTGAATACTTTTACGATCAAAAATGTGTCGGTACTTCTGCTATTGGCTGTTTCAAAAATGCAGGTTATGAGAACGGAACAGCACACAATGCGTTGCTCTATCGTGCCTATGGCGTGGACACAATGTGCATTGACGAGGGTAAGAACGGCCTTGTTGACGTAGTGTTCAACACATATAACTGGCGTGTCAATCGTATTGTGCAAGAGTTCTGCGATAAGGCAGAAGGCTTTGATCAGGAACAATTTAACAAGTTGCCCGAAAAAATACGAAACGATTACAAAGCTGGCAATATGAACAACACACACGTCATCATTAACGCAATCTTGCCATCTGATATGTATGACCCGACAGGGGCAGGGCGAAAGCTCGCAAAGTATATTGGCTATTGGTTTGAAGAATCGGCCACAAAGGATGAGGATGTGTTCTTTATGGAATACTTTATGGAAAAGCCAATTTGTGTTGGGCGTGAAGAAAAAGTGCGTGGCGAAATCTATGGCCGCTCATCTGGCTCTATGTTGTTATCCACAATAGAATGTATTAACGAGGGCGTGGCTGGTGTTATGGAAACACTTGATAAAATGAACAAGCCACCTATCGGTGTTTATGGTGATTCGTTGTTTGGTGATAGCGTAGTTGATACATCTGCAAACGCCTTGACCGTGTTTAATGCTACAGCTCTTAATGGCCTTGACCCAATCGTTAAGATGCAAGATATTGGCGATCCAACTGGATTGATTAACTTCTTATTGCCATACTTGAATGAGAAAGTTGCCACAGCATTCAAGATTGATATTCTGTTGGACTTTGCTGCAAAGGCTAATATGACTGCAACAGAAAGTATGCAACGCTATGCAATTCGTGGGCGCTCATTGTCTGGCTTAATTGTACGTCACAAAACTGAAGTGATTGACCCGATTGTGAATCGTAGCTTGTCTATCTTGTATGATTTGGATGCTTTAGGTGTTAAAACAACAGACACAAAAGCCATTGAGGAATTACAAAAGGTTGGTCGTGAAGAGCGGATTATACCTGATGCCGTTGTCCAAGTTAAGAATGAGGGCAAGCGTTGGTACAAGATTCGGTACAATAATGATATTGAAAAGCTGACACGAGTGGAAGTGTTTGAGGACTTGTCAAAGGAAATCAACATTATCACAGCGTTGATGTCGGTCTATCCTGATATTGCCGCAGCCGTGAACTGGCACAAGCTATTGGCTGATGCCTCTGATGCTATGGGATTCAAGGATTTGATTATATCTGAAAAGAACTTCAAAGATGCTATCCAACAGCAAGCACAAGCTATGGCACAAATGCAACAGGCTCAAGTGGCGAATTTGGAATCACAAACTAATAGGAATAATGCGGGGGCGATAAATGAGTTTGGAAAAGCAGGACAACCAGAATAACAATCTGCAAAAGTTTCTTGATGAGGGGCGGGCGATAGCTAATCGTTTGTTCTCGTCAGAAGATGGTAGGAAATACGCACGGCAAATGCTGAAAGCCTGCCATTACAATGCGATAGGCAGGGAACGGTTGAGTGATCGTGAGTTATTATACACGATTGCACAGCAAGACTTTGTTAACGCATTTTTAATAAATCTAGTGGATCGTGATGTTCTATTAGATATTTTGGACAACAAATAACAAAAGGATAAAAATGACAGATAATGCTGACGTTATGGATGCAACTGATTCTGCTCCTGCAGATGATGGTGTAGCCACGACACAATCCGCACCTGAATTTAGTGTTCCTACAGAATACCAAGAAAAAGGTTGGGCGAAGAATATACATTCGGAGGCGGACTTGTGGAAAACATTGGACAATGCTCAAGGGCTGATCGGTCGCAAGACTATTGGAATCCCTGACTTTGACAATGCCAAGCCTGAAGAAATTGACGAGTATTATTCTCATACACGCCCAAAAGATTCAAATGAGTATGAGTTTGATACTGCATTTTCCGAAGACGAAAAAGCCGATTTGCGCAAGTTGTTCTCTGACAATGGCTTAACAAAGCAACAAGCTAAAAACATTGTTGCACATATTCAAGAGGCCGTTGTTAAAGATAATGAAGAAACTTATGGGGAAGAAGGTCTAAAAGCCGAATTCCTAAATAGGTTTGGCGCTGATTGGGAAAAAGCTATTGTTCCAATCAAAGATGCTTTGAATAGTGTCTTGACAAAAGAACAGGCCGAAGCGTTAAACGAAACGTTGCCGAATGAGGCGGTCGGTGTTTTGTTTGCTCTTACAAAATCCATTATGGATAAGTATGGCGCAAATGAAACTGACTCTGCTTTAGGCAAAGATCGTGCTGCGGTCAAGCCAAAAATGGAATATGATGAGTTCTACAAAAAAATGCAAGAGGCAAACAAATTGCCAAACGGCTATGAACTCAAAAAAGAACTAATGAAACAATACTACGGAGAATAAAATATGGTATTAAAAGTAAAAGTAAGTGGCTCATACTTAAGAGATAATAAGCCAAATGATTATAGTTTAACAATTTATATGCCTGAATGTGACAAGGATTTCATTCAGATGAACGCTATGAGGCGTGCAGTTCCTATGGCATTACAGCTCAAAGGAATGATGTGCGACTATTTGCGCTCGTGCTATATTGATGAAATTGAGGAAGTGTCTGCTGGTAAAGATACACCAAAGGAAGAAGCCGATGAAATCAAGGCAGTTGAATCCTACAAAGGGAAAGATATTAAAACTTTATCCTATGAGGAAATCCAAAATGCCGCTATGGCTTACCAGCTGATCGGTGTTCCTTTGTACCATCAAACAGATATTCGTGAAAGCCGCCAACGGTTTTATTATGAATACACCACACAGATTTTGGAAAAAGAACTTGCAAAAGACTTTGACTTTGCAAATGCCCGTACTGTCGTGTTAGACGAAAAGAAAAAGGCACGTAGAAAAAAGTCTAAAAGCAATACCGAAATCCTTGATGGTATTGAAAGCGAAAAAGAATAACATTATAAGTTATCCCACACACCGTCAAAAATGGCGGTGTTTTTTCGTGTAAAAAAAGTTATTGACAATGGTATTTATTTTTTGTTATACTATAAATAAGGACAAGCATATATAGGTTTAGCGGCCTTTGCCCCTTAAACAAAAAAAGTTATTGCACTTCAAAAGCATAGGAAAACCCTAACGGATAATTTTCTGAACAAAAAAAACTTAAAATTAACTTAAATTATTTTTTGAAAGGAAAATATAAAATGACTCAAACAATAGAAAACGGTGCAAAACTTACGTTTGAAAACGAATTTATGCACCTCGCACAACAGCAACGTTCCAAATTGGAAAGTTCGCCTGCTGTCCGTTATGTTGATCCAGATGGAAAAACACATAACTTATCACGTATGGGAGCTGTTGAGCTCACAGAAGTGAACTCCCGTAACCCACGCAAACAATATGTGGATTACAAATTAGATAACCGTCAATTCACAAAAAGACGTTTCACAGCTTCTATTTTGATTGACGAAAAAGATGACATCAACGAATTGTTGAAAGACCCAACATCCGATTTGATGCAAGAACTGTTGAAAGCAAAAGGCCGTGTCATTGACCGTGTTATTTGCGAAGCCGCTGGTGGCCCAGTATTAGTTGGCCGCCCAGACCGTGCTCCATCTTCAGTTTCTGCTTCTTCTGATGGTGTTGTGACAGTTAACGCCACCGCTGGCTTGACTGCTGCAAAGATTCAAGAAGTTATTGAAAACTCAATCAATGCTGACTTGGATATGGATGACATTATGAACACAACGTTCTTGTGTACTGGTAAAGAAAACACAGCGTTAATGGCCGAAGAGAAATTTATCAACAATGATTACATTTCTGCTCGCCCAGTTGAATCTGGTGTTCAAAAGAAAGCATCCGCTTTCAACGTTGTATTGTTTGCTGGCTCTTCCTCTGGTGCAGGTACAAAAGCAAATCCTGTGTTGGAAGAAGTTTCCACAACTCGTACTTGCTTGGCGTTAGCTCCTAACTCCGTTGCCGTTATGATGAAGTTGGCTCGCTTTGACGTTAAGGAAGCTGATGACTACGTGAATTCTCGTTCTTTAACCATTGATCTGTGGATCGGTGCTATGAGAACAGAGGGCGTGCGTGTCCAGAAAGTCACAACAACTATCTAATGAAAGGATAATACAATGACGAAAGCATACAATGCAGGCTTTACTGCTGATCCAAAAAACCCCGTGTACTCCACAGGGAAAGTGTTAAAGACAATCGTTTGTCCTTTTGCTACGAAAGCGACAGCTAATGACTATGCCGTGTTGGCTCAATCTTTGCCAGCCACAGCGATCATTCGTGCTATTCGCTTGCCACGTGGCTCTAGCGCCATTTCTGGCTGTACCGATGTTGACTTCGGTATCTATGCCCACGAAGGTGCTGTCATTGACAAAGATGCTTTAGCTGATGGCGTGAGCTTTGGCTCTGCCAAAACTGGCTATCAAGACTTGTTGGGCGCAAGCGTTGCTTCGTTTGACTACAACAAGAGCATTGCCGAAATTCTTGGCGTAAGTCAAGACAAACAACCCATTGGCGGATACGACATCTGCGCCACCATCAATACTGGTGCTGCTGGTAACGTGTACTGCGAAATCGTGGTTGAATTAGCGTAACAGCTAGGGGCGGCTAATCCCCGCCCCATTTCTTAAGAATAGGGGATAATATGGTTTCTAAAGTTGATATTTGTAATTTAGCGTTGAGCCGTCTGGGAGATAAAAGAACTGTTGAAGATATTGATGACGGTAAAAAACACGAAGAGCTTGTTTTTAAGAAATGGTATGATATTACACGCCAAAGCACAATTAAACGTGCTATGCCATCTTTTGCGATGGTGCGTGAGTACTGGCCTCGTGCTAACTATACGCCTGAATTTGGGTACGATAACGCATACTTATATAAGAGTGATTGCTTACGTGTATTAGGTTTGGGCAACGTTGAGAACACAGAAAATAACTATTCACGTGAGGGAAATTATATTTTGTGCGATGAGGATTATCCAAACGGATTACCTGTGCGGTACTTGAAAGATATTACTGAAACACAAAAGTTCCCAGCCGATTTTGTTGAGCTTCTTTCGTATGAGCTGGCCGCAAATGTTTGTACTGAATTGACCGAAAGCCAGCAACTTATGAATTACATACAACAAATACTTCCTTTGAAACGGTTAGAATTTACTGGCTTGAGCGCACAGGAAAACAAGCCGATCAGAATCTCAAACAGCAGGTTTAACAGAACAGGGAAGTATGTAAGTAAAAAATGACGAAAGCAGTCCAAGTATTTAATAACTTTATTAGAGGACAACTAGACCACGACTTGAATGGTCGGTTTGATTTGCCTATCTATTTCAACGGCTTTGAGTATAGTCGCAACTTCTACGTGAATTACAAGGGCAATTTGAAAAACAGAACTGGCTTTGAATATGTGGCTGATGCGGCTGATTGCGTTGTCCAAGAGTTTCGTTTTAGCAAAGACCAAACATATTTAATGTTATTTACGGATAACAACTGTGACTTCTATTCGTACGATCAATACGGATCGTTTGGCTATGTTACTTCGCTTGTTACTGAAATGACACTCACACAAGCCAAAACGGCAAAGTTTGCACAGAATGGGGATGTGGTGTATATTACGCACGCAGGCTCTACGCCTAGAATCATCACAAGAACTGGTGCAACAACATTTACGTGGAGCACACCAACAACTACAGGCATAAACTTTACTACAATGGGTAATCCACGTGCTTGCTGTTTCTATCAAAAGCGTTTGTGGTTTGGTGGATTTACTCTAAAGCCAACAACTATTGTCGGTAGTGAGTCTGGTGTCTATACTCAATTCACAATTACAACACAAAACATAAAAGATTCTGACCCTGTGTCCATAACATTGTCTGATATTACTGACCCTATCAACTGGATGTGTGGCGGTAAAAAGAACTTGAACGTTGGTAATGCTGAAGGTATTTCCCTTGTCAATGGTGGCTCTATTGAGGTTATTACGCCAACACTTATCTTTGCAACGCTTGCCAACACGGAACGAGCCAATAGCGTTGATCCTGTGTTAAAGGATGGCTTGCTGTTCTATAGCTCTTTGGATAGCCGCAAAATGTATTATTTCCAATACGACTTGATGACGGAATCTTTTGTATCTACCGAGTGCACGCTTGTTTCAAAGGATGCAACAGTTGGAAGAATAAAACGAATCGTGTATAAGCGTGATGATGATGACCTAATGTATGTGCTTATGGAAGATGGAACAATGGCCGCTGTGGTGTTTAATCAATCAGAAAATATCAATGGATGGTTTCCAATTCATACAAACGGAACAATACTTGACGTTGAAACAATTACACGCCCCGATGGCAAGGATGATATGTATATTATTGTCAGGCGTGGTGCGGCTGTTTATTTGGAACGGATGACGGATGCGGTAGAGTTCACACGTTTCCTTGATACTGACTTTGAGAACGATCCAACAAAGGAAAAGTATAATCGGTTGATTGCTGAACAATTAAAGAAATGTAATTATCTTGATTGCTCTTCTATATTTAGCCAGTTGAAAACAAGCACCCTAACATACACGCCAACTTCTTCTGACCTAACAGAAGGCACAATTACTTCTTCCGCATCTGACTTTTCTGCAACGTCTGTTGGTCATTATATTGTGTATAAGACAAAAACAGGCGCAGAATACTGCGTGTTTGAAATACTGGAATACATAGATGATGAAAATGTATCAGTGAAAATGACTTCGGAGGGAACATTCTATAGCTCATACACAAATGGCTGGTATTTATCATTTAGTGCAGTAAGTGGCCTAACAGGATTTGAGGGGCAAGAAGTTTATGTGGTGGCCGATGGTGGTTATCTTGGAACATTTACTGTTGAGGATGGCGTTTGTAATTTTGGGCGTGAGTGCCAGTCAGTGTGTATAGGATTGCCATATAGAGTGTTGGCCAATACGTTTGTGATCGGTCAAACTGGTGACACAGATAATGGTCAGACAATTTCAAAGTGTATCGCAAAATACCGTATGCGTTTTGTTGATACTGCTGGCGTTGAAATTGGAACAGATATAAATACAATGCAGGAAGTTCAAGAGTTTGACCCCGCTGGATTCTTTGATTTACCACCTTTGCCAATGAATGGTGACGTTGAAATATCTGCTCGTGATAAATCAGAAAAAGAAAAAAGAATATATCTTTCACAAAAATTTCCTTTACCTTTTAACTTAACAATGCTACAATTAGATATTGATTATAGGAGAATAGACTAATGGGAAGTCCGTTTGACATAATTACAGGTACTGCTGGCATATTTCAATCAATAGGCCAATTTAATCAAGCAAAGAGTAATGCCCGCTCTTTGGCTAGCGAGGCTGGTATTGTCGCAACAAATAGAGCCCGTGAAATTGAATCTTTGGCTGCGACACAGCGTGTTTCATACTTAAACTCTGGGCTTGAAATGGAAGGAACGCCAGCGGCAGTTATTGCTGACACCCACCAAATCGGGCGTGAGGATGTGGCTGCGATCAACTCTTCATACAAAAAACAAATTAAAAACTTGATGACACAGGCAAGGGCAAATCTATTATCTGGCTTGCTGACTTCTTCTGCACAAATCGGTAGTGGCGTTATGTCTATTGCTGGAGCTGGAGGCTAACAATGCAAGTACCTACAACAAAAAGACAATACTATGATACAACAAAGAAAGTGAGTTCGCTTGCTGCATACTCTGGTGCAATTCGTGAGGGTGCTGAAGCGTGGGGAAAGTTATTTGACGGCCAACAAAAAGCAAATATGGAGTCTTTGCAAATAGATGTTGAGAACGAAGTCAAAGCCGAGTTTGCTCGTAAATCGCCAGAATATGATAACAATCCTGACAATCCTGAATTCAAACAGTATATGGATGACTTTAGGAAACAAAAATATAGTGAGGCTCGTGAACAGGTAAATCCTTTTTATCGTGGGCAGTTTGATGCGCTGACCCGTGAAAATGACAAGCGGTATAATTCTGCTTTTGATGGCTGGAAAATACAACAACGTCAAGCCAACGCATCTGCAAATGTAAAAAAGATTTCACAAAGTATGATTGACGAAGCATACCTTGCTGGACAAACTGGAGATTTTGAGGATGCAAAAGCTCAGTATAATAAGAAAGTTGCAACAATCCGTAATATATCCACAAGCACTCTTGGGGCAAGGGCAACAGAACAAGGCATTGAGGATTTAGATAAAAAATACAAAGAGGCATTATTGTCTGGTATGTTAGAAAGCAGGCCAGTAGAGTTGGCGGCTATGTTATCTGGGAAGAATAACATTGACGATCCACAGCTTGTTTCAAAATACAAAAAGATGGCAACTGATAGAATCAAAAAGCTAAATCAAGACAAGCTTGACAATGAGATACTTGAAAGTGCAAACATTCAAGGTGGGTTGCTCCAACAATCTGCACAAGGTAATTTATCTTTGCAAGAAATTCAAACACAAATGCCAGATAATGCTTCTGATGAATATAAAGAGCTTATTTATAAAATAAATGGCTACTCAACCGATAAGGATGTGTCAAAGAAAGCAAGCCCAACGGAAAAGGCTGTGGCCTATCAAGACTTAAATGACACGTTTGTTCAGTTAGTGTCAAACCCTGAAACAACTGTTGCAGATTTTCAAAAGTTTCAAAACAAAGTTTATAGTGATATGGCAGCTGGGAAAATCACGGTTTCACAGGGAAATGATTTCTTGAACAATATGGCAATTCCGACAATGAATGCTTGGAAAGGTCTTGTGAAACAATATGGAGGCAATCCATTCTTCGCAAAAGCGTATGGCTATGACAAATTAGATGACTGGATTACAGATTCCGTTCTTGGAAAAGAGCCAAAAGAACACGAATATAAAAATAGAAAATCAGAGTATAAGAGCATTATGAATGGTCGTGCAAATAGAAAATCTGATATTTATGCCCAATATAATGAGGCCTTAAACGAAGTAGCAAAACAACACGGGTATCATAGCCCTGCTGATATTCTTGCACAAAACAAAAAGACACAGACAGAATTATACAACGAGGCTGTTGCCATTGTCCAGAAAACATATGCAGAAAATAAATTCCCATCCCTAAGAGATTCAAAAGCTAACCCAACTTATGTATTGAGTAGGGGTAGTTTGACACAAGTTGCAAACAATCCTGAAGATAAAGGAACTGGAACACAACTGAAAGAAAGTCGTGTTATAAATACTGCATACGATCCTGAAAAAGGTGTTTATGGAGTTCAGTTTGCAGACGGAACAATTAAAGAAGTCAGCTACGAAGAATATAAAAAATACGGAGGGAGCAAGTAATGGCTTGGGAATTTGAAAAGGTAAATCAAAAAACAAACACTCAACCACAATGGGAGTTTGAGCCAGTCAATATACCGAATCAGACAGTTTTAGATGATAAGACTGGACAAGCATATTCTGTTCCTGTTACAATGGATGGTACGGACACGCAGTTTGCTATTGATACACAAGTAAATGGCGAAGATAAAAGCAATTATCTTGCTAAGACAAAAGTTGTTGATGACGATTATGGCATTTGGGATTACACAAAAGGATTAGGAAAAGCACACCTCAGAGGCCACGTTGAGTTTGCTGGTGGCTTTGCCACAATGGCAGAACACTTTTTAAGTGGCGAACGAGATATTAGAGAATATAAATATCAGCTTGAAAAGAACAGAAAAGAAAGTGGAGAATCTTTTTTTGAGGCTGGCTTTTTTAACCCTGATCCATCTATGGGGTACACACCAGTTCCAATCTATACAAAAAGCAAAGAGGAAACAGACAAGGCTATTGCATCTGGTGAAAAAGCTATAAAGACAATAGAAGAATCAAAGAAAAAAATACAAGAGAAATGGCACGAAAGAGCTGAAAAAATTATAAGTGATGAAGAACTTGAAAAGCATCCTACGCTTGGTGTCGTTAAAGATTTAACAGCAGCTGGTGATTCTGTGGCTATTTCTGCATTGTCAACAGTAGCCTTAAGAAATCCATATGTCGGAGCAGCTGTTGTTGCTGGAGTATTTGGAGCACAACAATCACAAGAAAGTTATGAAAAGGCAATAGAAGGGGGATACGATCCGTACACAGCGAGAGGATATGGCAACTTGCAGGGTGGTGTAAACGCTGGGCTTGAGTTTGCAGGAACAAAATTGCTTTCTAAGTTTGCTCATTTAGCTCCTGTTAGAAAGGTAACAGATACAACATCAAAACTTATTATGCAAAAGCTGATTACAAATAAAGCAACACAAGCTACTGCCAAAAAGATAGGGCGTGCTTCACTTAAGGCTGGCTATTGGAAAGATGTTGCGTTAAGCGGACTTTCTGAATCTTTTGAAGAAGTGCAACAATCTTTAGCAGCAGATATTGGTGACAATATTATGGGGCTTGAATCTTTTTCATTCGGGGAGGTTGTAGACAGAGCATTATATAATGGTGCTTTAGGATTTTTCCCTTCTGCAGGCATTGGTGCAGTTGGTGGAATTGCCTATAATAGAAAAGTAAACAGAATCCACACAAATCTTGCTGAACAAGCAAAACAATTAGCTCCTGATTTGACAGAACAAGAGGCAAGTCAGTTTGCTGATGCAGCTATGGAAGTGCTATATCAACAATCTTCTGATTATGCAGATGCGACAAATGAGGTGTTGGACAAAGAGCTAGATGCTGATGCATTGCCTGATCAACCAATGACACCAGTTGAATTGTCAGAAAATATGGAACGTATTTTGCGTGACACATATGGATATTCTGACGAAGAAATTAAAAAGATGGTTGATGTGTTTAACAAGCAAATGGATGTATCTACGCAATACACAACGACCTACAATCAATTTTATGATGCCTTGACAAAGGCGGGTCGGAAGGTGTCAGAGGCAGATGCCGCTGCTCGTCTATTTGCTGCACGAGCATTGACTATTGCACAGGCAGAGGGAACGACTACAGATGAAGTTGTAAAGCGTTGGCATTTACAATTCAAAGGTCATCAATATAAGCAACTGCCTACTGAGATTGCAGAACAAGCAAAAGCAAACAAAAGTGGTGATATGCAACAATATCTTGATAAGGCTGAAGAACAATACAACAAAGTATTGGGAGACAATAACATTGACTATACTTCTATGGACTTTGATGAAAAAGCAAAGCAAGCGGCAATGTTTATGAAAACAGCTCCTGTTGATATGACAATGACAGCTCCATTAACTGAGGGAATGTTGAATGAGGTTGATTGGGCTGCTGGCGATAAAAAAACATATTACCAAATAGCAGGTGAAAATGCTAAAACAGCATTGTTAAACAAACTTTCCGAAGCAAAAAAAATGGAATCAGAAAGATCTACAAGAGATGAGATCTTTGATAAGACTGGTTGGTGGAAAGGCAAAGACGGTAAGTGGCGTTATGAAATAGATGACAAGGATGCAAAAATTATAAACGAAAAGCTATCTTTAATACTAAGTAAAATTACGCCAACAGAAAGGATACAGCAAATAGATCAAGAAAAACGTGAGCTATATGATAAATATCAAAAAAGCTCTGGTGAAGAAAGGTCAAAACTTGTTCCTCAAATGGCTGAACTTGATAAAGAACACCAAGAGCTTTTGAAACAGCCAATTCCTAAAGATGTCAAGCTTGAAGATATTTTTGAGTTTGATGATTTGTATGAGGCATATCCGCAGGTTAGAGATATAAATATAGCAGTTCAACCAACTAGCGAAAACGGATATATCGCAGACTATAATCCAGCTACAAAAACAATAACCATTTATCGTGACGCCTTTAATGAGCAAACGGCTGCAGAGAAAAAGAACACGATTGTCCACGAGATTCAACACGCTATTCAAGAAATAGAAGGATTTGCTAGTGGTGGTAGTGGAGAAGATACACTTCAGTATTTAAAAGACAAACTAACCAAAATAGACAACTCAAAAGAAATGTTGGAGTATCTTGAATTAGCTGAAGAGGTTGAATTTTATACAGATCTTGCAAACGTTTCTCAGGTAACAGACAATCCAAAAGCTCTCACAAAAAAGTTTTGGTGGGTGCAAAATGTTTGGTCTAGACCAAGTGTTCGTAGTAAATACTGGAAAGAGTTTCTTAATACAAAAGCAGAAGAATATGTTAAATCTGTTCGTGATAAATATTCAGGTTGGGGTTATACACAAGACAGATTTAATGAAGAGCTACAGTCCGATAAAACATATGAGGACTTTAATAAAAAAAGGAAATCTCTTGTTCAAAAAATGAAGAGGGCTGCCGACAAGGTTGATTTTATGACAAAAGGGTTTGCAGAGGGAATAGTAAAAGAATATGAAAAAGGGAACTATACACTTACAGATATATACCTTATGAATTTTGGTGAGATGGAGGCGTTTAATGTTGGGTATAGAAGTGGGCTTTCTGAAATGGAGAAGAAGTTATTAAGGCCATATGAAACCCAAAAGTATCCAAGTGAAGAACAGACGATCGTTATAAGTAGTAGTGGCAAGGTTGTTGCAAAACCACTTTCTAAAGAAAATGTGTTTTTCCAAAATGATAATAAAAGTATGCGCGGTGCATATACTCGCGCAGGTAGATTGAACATCATTGAGCTGTTTCAAACTGCAAACCCATCCACAATTATTCACGAGATGGCACACTTCTTCTTAAACGATTTGCGTATGTATCAGGATAATCCAGCCACAAAACGTCAATTAGAGGCTATCTATAAATATGTTGGAAGCAAAGACGGAACGATCACAACGGAACAACACGAATACTTTGCTCGTTCGTTTGAGGCATATTTGATGGAAGGGAAAGCCCCAAACAATACATTGAAGGGTGTGTTTAATAAGTTTAGAAACTGGCTGTCTAAAATCTATCACGAAGTAAAGAATCTTGATGTTCAGCTTGACGATAATATTCGTAAGACATTTGACGAAATGCTTGGTGGTAAGATGCTTGACTTCAGAATGGACAGAGGCAAGGCCAACTTTACAGAAAAGGTATTGTCTGGTGAAATTAAACCATCTGTCGTAAAAGAACGGATTGAACGCTTATTAAAATGGTCTGAGCCTCGTACTCGTGGTGGCAAACTTGTCGGTCGTTTCCCTGATATAAAGATAAATCAGCAGTTTGACTATATGCGTGAGATGGTCGGTAAAGACAAAGCAGAAGCACAACAAAAGATTGAGGACAACGTCAAGCTAATTGATGCTATTATTCGTGGTGATGAAACTGGTGACATTGATGCATTAGCTTGGGAGAATAAACTTTTAAGCATTGCTGCTGGTAGAACAAACCCACGCATTTTGTTGGATGTTTATGATTCTATTTCTGAAATGTACAACACAGGGCGTTTTGCAGAATCTGTAACTGGTGCATTAAAGAAAGCACGTAGACAGAGAATGTTAAACACTTTGTTAAATACTCTTGAACAGGGTGCAGGTGCAGACTGGCGTAAGGGCTCTTCAAAGCTAAAACAATTTGTGAGAAATCTTGGGCGTTCTTATACTGGGTGGAACGGCTTGCTTGATATGTTGTCTATGTTTGACAAAGGCTCTAAGGTTGGCGAAAGTGCATTGAATGATATGTATAATGTGTACAATGAAGAACTTGAGATGCGGTACAACATAGCCAAAGATGGTGAAGTGCTGTCTGATATATTAGGCAAAAAACTCAAATCTTCATCACCTGATGGTATTTCTGTCAGCAGATACATCAATGGCTTGCAGAAAAAGATACGCATTGACTGGGGTGCTAACTCAAAAGAATTTACAAAAGACGAAATCATAGACATCTATATGAAAGCACAAGACCCTGAAACAAGAAAGATTATGCTTGAGGATGACATCCTTCAATACAATGAAGAGTTGTTGGCTCGTGTTGATGAAAATATGACAGCAGAAGATAAGGCGTTTGCCGATTCGTTATTTGAGTTCTACGATAAGTCATACGAAAAGCTGAATCAGTTCTATGCAGATCACTATGGCATAGTTCTTGGAAAGCACAAATATTATTCACCACGCACGATGGACAGAGCTGGTATTGATGTTTCTACTGGCGACTTGTCCTCTTTTGCTGGATTCTCAGGTGTTAAAAAGAGAACAGCAAAAGGTGGGGCAATTAAGATTCGTGGTGCGTATAATGTGTTGCGTAGCTACATCACAAACTCAAATCATTGGATGTCGTTTGCAGACAAGCTCATTGATATAAATAGCGGATTTGGGGATACAAGGGTTAAAAACATTATCCGTTCTTTATTTGGCGAAGATATGAACAAGCGTATCGCACAAGAAATATCTCGATTTGCCACAAACGATAAAGCATTTGCACAAAAGTTTGACGGATGGTTTAGCAAGCTCCGTGCCAATTATGCTGTGTCTGTGTTGGGAGCAAAGCCATCTATTACGATCAAACAGCTTGTATCATTCCCTGCATACTGGGAAAATATGTCAGCAAAGGATTTTGTGGCTGGTGTAATTGATTTTGCAAAGAATCCAAAGAAAGCCATTGAAACTTTAGCAAAATCCAAACTGATGCAAACTCGTGGTGTTAATATTATCCGTGATTTGGAAATTGTCAACAGCTCTGAAAAGCTAAAGAACTTAGGAACAAAGACGGGCTTTAGAGAATTTTTAATGCTCAATGTTCAATTAGGCGATAGAGGAGCTATCTATCTGGGTGGATGGGCTGTGTACAAAAAAGTACTTAATGAAACAGGAAGTGAAGAAAAGGCAATGGCTGCGTTTGAGAAAGTCACAAACGAAACACAACAGTCTAGCTTTATGAGTGAGCAATCCTCTTGGCAGTCAAATCCATTTGGTGCTTTATTTACAATGTTCCAATCTTCACAAAACCAGTATTTGCGTAAAGAAATAAATGCAATTCGTGGTATGCTGACTGGCAGAATGGATGCAGCCAAAGTAGGAAAGACAATGTTTATTTACCATTTCTTATTGCCTATGCTGTTCCAATTTGTATCAGATGGATTCAGATGGGATAAAGACAAACAGTTCAGGGCTGCAACGTTAGGCTCGTTAAATGGTGCATTTATCTTGGGGGATATGTTAAATAGGATCGTTGATTTCTTTATTACTGGACAACTCAATCTCAAAAAGGATGTGTCTGAGCTTGTGCCATTCTTAACAACAATTCAGAATGCTGCTAAGTTCGTTTCAAAGACTGCACAATTTGCAGGTGATGATATATCGCTTGAGGAGTATATTGAGGCTCTTGGAAGATTCTCACAGACTGTCGGTGAATTTACTGGATTGCCGATCAAGTACGTGAAAGATGTGGCACTTAATACTGAAAAGTATTTAGAGGATGAAGAGTACAAAAAGGCTGGGTTATTGTGGCTTGGCTGGTCGCCTTATGCTTTGAGGGATATTGAAGAATAAAATAAGTGTTGCAAAACAGAAAAAATAAAGGTATAATTTTTTTAAGGAGAAAGAAAAATGACGATTGCTGATAACTACGAGCCGATTAAACAAGAAACAAATGGTGTTGCTACGCAATTTTCATTTGACTTTTATGCGTTGAGTGATGCGTTCATTAAGGTGTATCTTGAAACAGATGGCGTTCAAACGCTTGTGAATTCTACAGACTATGAAATAACATTCACAGAAAATGGTGGTGTTGTGGCGTTCTACGATCCGCCAGCTGCAGGCTCTTACATTATTATTACTCGTGACACACCTAGAGAGCAAGAAACGCCGTTTTATACATCAAGTGGCTTTCCTGCTAAAACTGTGGAAGGGCGTTTGGATAAGCTCACCGCTATGGTGCAAGAGTTACAGGATGACGTGGATAGAAGTGCTAAAGTGCCAGTCGGTACAAACATATCCCCAGAATTGCCTGTTCCAGATGAAGGTAAGGCTCTTGTGTGGGATGGTAATAGTCTAGCAAATAGTGACGAAACATTACAGGCCATATCTGACAAAGCCACAGGCGCTTATACCTATGCACAAGAGGCAAAAGGGTATAGAGATCAAGCAAGTGCATCTGCAACGTTGGCTGAAGACTGGGCTACAAAGATGGATGGCCCAGTTGCTGACAATAAATATAGCTCAAGATATTATGCTGAAAATATTGGTGCAGATGTGCATACTGTTGCAGATATTGCGACTGATGTGACTGCGGTGGCTGGAAATGAACCTAATATAACAACTTGTGCAAATAATATAGTTCCAATTCAAAACGCATCTACAAATGCTGAAATTGCCTCTACTTCTGCACAAGCAGCTGCAGATAGTGCTGCATTAGCTTATCAGTATGGTAATGATAAGATTAACCAAACACACATTACCAACTGCATAACAGAAATCCCACAAGACATAAAATTGGAATTATCTTCTGGAACCTTGACATTAAAGAGCGGGTCAAAGGTTTATATTCCGAATGGATTTGAATTAGATGGCACTACACCAAAGTTTGATGAAGTTATAATCAATACTGATTTATCCAGAAAACCACTTGGTAATACTAATACTATGTTTATTTTTTATAATTATCTTGATAATAGTTTAACAGAAGAAATTGGCGTTAGTAGTGGTTCAACAATATCTCCACCAGGAACATACCATACCAGATATGACACAACAATAAACAAAATTATTAGAAGTACAGATGGTTCAACGTGGTCTTCTTCTTATCAAGACTCATTTCCTATAGCATATGTTACAGCAGATGCAACAGATGGTATAGTAAAAATAAACAATGCTTTTAACGGCTTTGGTTATATTGGCTCTACTGTATTTGCTCTGCCTGGTGTTAAAGGTTTAATTCCTAATGGTAGAAATGATGATGGAACATTAAAAAATGTTGAATTTACTGTAAGTAATGTTTTAACCGAAACCAATAATACTGGTGACGACAATATATATGTTGTAATTGACCAAAACGGTTTATATAGAAAAGGAATGTCAAATTATACATATAACGAGGAAGAAAATAAAAACAAGTATTTGGGAGCTGACGAACTTACAACTCCTATTTGTTGGCATAGTCGTACATCTGGTGTTGTATTTAACTTTACTCCTAAATCTGTCTTCCATGCATTAGACTGGAATGATAAAAACATTATTGCAGGGTGGGGAATGCCAGGCAGTAATAAATATATTGATTTAACACTTGGGGCAACATCCACAAATTATATTGCACCTGCGAATGGATGGTTTTCTGTTGGGAAAACATCAACAGCGGCTAATCAATATATTAATATGTACATACGAATTGGAAATACTAATGTTGGTGGATTTGGTTTAAATTCTGTTGCAAGTGGACAAACAACAAGATTAGCAATTCCTTGTTTTAAGGGGAATAAAATTCAAGTTAGTTATAGTATGGATGGTTCAAGTACTTATGATTATTTTAGATTCATTTATGCCAAAGGAGATGATGAATGATGTATAAAGCATTAAAAGATAATAAAATTATCGCAATTAGTGACCAAAAAGAAAAAATCATTATAATAGATGATAATGAAGTTGTAGTTCAATTAACTCCCGAGGAACACTTTCCTTGTTTGGTATATGATGAAATAAAACAGGATAAAAAACATTCTTGTGATGACTTTGAACAATACAATGGGGAATATCTTTTAAAGAAAAACGTCCCCGTGGATTATCAAAATGAAAAAATTCGTCAACAAAGGCAAGCTCGTTATGAGCAAGAATCTGACCCATTGCGTTTAGATTATGATGAAGCATTGGCTCGTGGAGAAGAATCAGCCGAACAACTAAAGCAAGACTGGTTGGCAAGCAAAGATAAAATCCGCGAAGAGTTACCATATGTGGAGGGTAGCAATGCCACTTAAAAGAGGAAGGTCTAAAAAAATAATAAGTTCTAATATAAAAGAGCTGATGCACACAGGTAACTATAAACAACGTCAAGCTGTCGCAATAGCTCTCAGTCAATCACGAAAGGGGAAAAGGAAATGACCGTTGCAGACAACTATGATATAGAAAAGCAAGAAACAAACGGAACGACTAAAGTATTCTCGTTTAACTTCTACACATCTAGTAAGGACTTTGTAAAGGTAATTTTGGAAGTAGATGGCGAACAATCTGTTGTGCCATCAACTGACTATACAATTAAACTGAACACCGTTGGTGGAAATGTAACATTTACTAGAGCCCCTGCAAGTGGTGGGTACATTATTATCACAAGAGAAACGCCTCGTGAACAAGAAACGTCATTTGCAACGTCTAGCGGATTTCCTGCAAAAACGGTAGAGGGAAGATTTGACAAGCTAACTGCGATGATTCAGGAAATGCAGGATACTGATAATAGAACGCCATCTTTTCCTGTAGGAACTGAATTAAATGTAACGTTGCCATTGCCTGAGGCTGGAAAAGCGCTTGTTTGGAATGACGATGAGGATAATTTAGAGAATAGTGAAACAACGTTTGACGAGATTGTAAGCGATGCTATTTCTGCAAAGAACGATGCTGTGACAGCTAAAGAGGCTGCTGAAACTGCACAAGGGAAAGCTGAGGATGCACAAAGGGGCGCAGAGGCTGCACAAGCTGCGGCTGAAATTGCACAGGGCAAGGCAGAAGATGCCAAAACATCTGCTGAAAATACTGTGGCTGGGTTTGACGATCACGCTGATTCTAAAATTGGTGAGGTTAATACGCTGGTAGGTCAAGCTGAGGGATATGCTACAGTTGCTGAAAATAAAGCCAACGCTGCGGCAGGTAGTGCAAATGATGCAAGTGGATATGCTACGGCTGCTTCAGGATATGCTTCTGCCGCTAGTACAAGTGCCTCAAATGCAGCTGCTTGGGCTGAGGGTACAGATGAAGAGGTAGAGGCTTTGGGCGGTGAACATTCTGCAAAAGAGTGGAATAGCATACTTTCTTCTTCTATCGGTGATGCCACATTAACAATCCAAAGAAATAGTGAACAACTTGCCACATTTACAGCAAACAGCAGTACAGACACGACCGTTAATATCTATGTGCCAACAACGCCAGAAGAAATTAACGCTTTGCCTGCTACTACTACAATTAACGATTTAACATCAAGCTCACAGCAAGATGCTCTAAATTCTGGCATCACATCTACAGGCGTGGCACAAATCACAACAAACAAAAACAACATAACTTCTATCTCGGCTGTTATACCAGTACAAGCCACCGACCAAAATCAGTTGGCTGACAAGAGCTTTGTTAATAGTTCCATTGCAACAAACACGGCTAACTTCATTGGAACGTTTAATAGCGTGGCTGAATTGGAAGGATATGTTGGGCCAGTAACAAACAATGACTATGCGTTTGTGGTAGACACAGATAGTGCAGGCAACACAACGTACGATCGCTATAAATATACAGATGCCACAACGCCAGCAAGCTGGGTGTTTGAATACACATTAAACAATAGCTCATTTACGTCTAACCAATGGGCGGCCATTAACTCTGGAGCAACGCCAGAACTTATAGACCAAATCACAACAAACAAAAATGCAATCGGCACACTTTTAAATCTTAATACATCAACTAAGACAGATTTGGTAAATGCTTTAAATGAAGTAAATAATACTGCTTCTGGTAAAGTTTCGGATGTCACAATTGGTGGAAATTCCATTGTCACGAATGGTGTTGCTGAAATTCCATCTTCTTCTGGTTCTGTCGCTGGCGTTGTAAAACTTTCAAACTCTTTGACCTCCGTAAGCAACTCAATCGCATTAACACCAAGTGCAATAAATAATCTTTATGAAGGTGTTATAACAGGGGTTGGAACTTATGATAGAACTGCAACTTATGCCGTTGGTGATAAGGTTCGCTCTGATAGTGGCTATTTTGAATGTATAACAGCAATTACAACCCCACACGCTTGGAACGCTAGCGAATGGACACAGATAACCATTCAAGGACAGATTGATGAAAAGGTTGATGATGTCACTATAAACGGAACAAGCATTGTAAGTTCTGGTGTTGCTGCTATTCCTATTGCGGCTACATCGGGCGATTATGGATTAGTAAAGTTTGGTAGTACTGCCTCTGGATTGCAAATTGCTTCTGGAACCGGTAATCTGTCAATTTATGCTGCAACGAGCCAAAACATTATAGACAAAACAAACGCGAACAGACCGATTGTGTCATCTAATCTAGACTATGCAGTAAAGGTTGGCGTTACTACAAATGGTAATTCTCTCACAGATACAGAAAAAACAAATGCTTTAACTTGGCTTGGTGCAGAAAAGATTGTTGCTTTATCAAGTGGAGATTCTTTAACTTTTGATAAGAATACAACATATAGTGGTGGAGAGGTTACGTCATTCTCTATTACTGGGGCATCAAGTCCAACAGCAACGTTCGTGAGTGAGATTTATTTTAGCTCTGGTGTTACTGCTACGACTATCACATACAACAGCACAATAAATTGGCTTGATGGTTCTGATAGTTTGATTACTTCTAATGGTGTTACAACGTTTGTTCCTGCAGTAAGTACAAGATATAACCTTTTAATTTGGTATGACGGTTCTCAATGGAATGGAATAGCAAAGGCGGTGTGAGATGTTAGGTAAATTAGTTGATGGCGAATTACAAAAAGCAGATGGACGAATCCTTGTCTATGAAGATGTGGTTGTGGCAAACCCACGTGAAGAAGATTATAGAAAAGCGGGATACAAAGACATTAAAGATAATCCATTGGAAGAAATGGACGGATACACACAAGTGGCAGAATACACGGAAACGGAAGATAAAATAATTATCAACTATCATTACGAGGAAGCCACAGATGATGTTGAATAAGAAAAAGGCAATGGCTCTAGCTTCACTCCAAACGCTTGATGACGTGGAGTATTTAGACCTGTCTTACTTGAATACAGATGCGGCGATACAGAGATTTAAAACAAACAGGAAAATAGACTGGAGCAAGAACTTCACAATAAAGGGAACAACCTGTTTATTATCTAATTCCCACAGAGCTGTTATTATAGGCTCGTATTCTTCTGCACGTTCAATGAATATTGAATGGAACTACCAAAAACTACGTATGTATTTAACACCATTACCTAATTCTTATGTATGTGATGTAAGTCTTTCTCCGACTTTTCCATTAAATAAGCCCATCCAATTTGAATTTAGTTGGGATAGTACAACTGGTGGATATACTTTTAAAGGACAGACATTAGATGGGGCTACATCAGACACAAAAACAGGAATAACGCCTGGTGAAATAAGAAGTGGTTTAAGTAACAACGTTTTTTTAATTGGAACAGATTATCAAAGAATCACATCGCCTTCTTCTGCCTTTGATGGCACAACTCGTGTTTATAAGTTGGAATATATAGAAGATGGCGTCTTGGTAAACAGATGGAAACCACGTGTCAAAAACAAAGTACCTGTATTGTATGACGAAATAAATAATGAATATTTTACAAATGAAGGACCTGGATATTGTGAATCTGGCCGCAAGATTAGAGAGGTTGAATATCTGAATCTTGAAGGTCAGGTAAGGTTTAATACTTTATTTAAGCCAAACACATTGACAACAACCTATAAGACAAATATAACTCCGAAAGCACTTGGAACATTCCCATTCGGTGTTAGAAGAGTAGCAAATTATAATGATTCTTGTGCTACTTATATTGCAACTTCAAGTGCCTCAAAGCCAAATGGTTATTTGAGATTGGACTGGTTGACACAGGCGTCGCCTGTAACAAACATAGATTTTCAATCTGGTTTTGATAATTCATACGAGATAGAAATTACTGGTAATTATGCCAAAGTAAATGGGGTTGAATATACTTCATCAACAGCTACTTCATACGACCAGCCAGCTCCATTTTATATTGGTAACTGCTATACAACAAGCACAGGTGCGTTTCAATCTTATTATAAAGGATTTATAAGATATGCACAGCTTTTGAATACAACAACAAGAGAATTGTATCGGGATTATATCCCAGCCATTGACGAGAATGGTGTTGCGTTCTTGTTTGATAAGGTATCGCATACTGTGTTCTTGCCAGAAACTGGAACAATTACAAAATATGGACGTAGGATTATTCCCGTTGAGTATCTTGAATCAACAGGAACGCAGTACATTGATACACTTGTAAATGCAGATAGCAATCTTGGAATTAAAAGTATTCAACAGCTAACAGAAACAACGACATCAAAAGGATATGGTGCTTGTTATGATGGCTCTCCAACAAAACGCCATCACTTCTGGACAAGTCCAACACGATATATGTCTTATTATCTTAGTGCCGATTCTTACAATTCCTTTTCAAGTAGTATAGATAAAAATAAACACACCATTGAGTATAACCCACAGACTGGCAAGTATTACTATGATGGAACAGAATATGCCGCCGCTACAACCAATACATTTGATTGCGGATTAAATTACTGGTTATTTGGAAGAAATATAAACAATAGCACTAATTACCGCTTGATAAGCATGAAGTCTTTTGCATTTGAAATGAAATCAAGCGGAAATCTTGTTAGAGATTACATACCGGCGAAAGATGAGAACGCCGTAGGTTTTATGTTTGATAGGGTCACACATACAATTTATGACAATGCAGGAACGGGTAAGTTTAAGTTCGGAGGGTTGGTATGACATCCCCTCGTATCATTACAGAACAAGAGATAAAAGACTTTCTTGAATTAAAAGAAGCGAAATTGCGTCACTTAATAAACATACGCAATCGATACATTGATTACGCCTTGAAAGGAAAGAAGCCAACCAAGAGAACAGTCAATGGTATCGTGAACATAGAAAGACTGTACAACAAACTAAACCAAGAAAGGATGTAAAATGACACCAGAAGAACAAAAGGAATTACAACGTCAAGCCAAGATTGAACGCTTACGGATGCTACAAAAACAATATCGTATGTTAGAAAAAGGGGCAAGCCCAGAAGAATCTCTTGCATTAAAATGCGAGGGAGCTGTCCTTGCAAAGCGGTTAGAGGTTGCACAAAGGGGCGGTAGATAAAAAAACTTTTATTTTTTTGAAATGTAGTGTATAATAAATTTGCAACAACAAAAGAAAGGATACAAAATGGAACAAGTTGATTTTATTCAAGTGCCTGAAGAATGGACAGATACAGATACTTTGTTGTCATCTTCGTTGACAAGTTCAAGCACATATAAGATTGAATGTCGAGGGGAAGGATGCCTGTTGCAAGAGGCTTCTGGGAAACCGAACGATACAGATCTTGGTGGTGTTTTGTTGGATGGTAAAGGCCAAAAGTCTGTTGACTATACTGTTGGCTCAAACAACTTATATGCTCGTGCTTTAGGTAAAAACACATATTTGAATATCGTGGATATTACACCAGCCTCGTAGGGTGATTTATGAGAAAGCCAAATGAATTTGTTGAGGTTTTTTTAAGCCTTGTTAAATGGTTTCTGATCGTGTTGTTATTAAACAATGCGATCTGGGGAATCATCTTTTATAGAACAGTTGCATCTTCTTTTGAGCAAACAGAACTGGTGCAGGATGGTGAAAACAACTTACAGGGGATAAACAATGGCACAATCAATTAAAGTTAAACGTAGGGGATTAGCTGCTCTTGCTAGACGTAAAATGTCAGTCCGCCAGTCACAGGGGAGAAGATTAGGTGCTAGACTCCGTAAAGCATAAAGTAGTTGCTGTTTGGTTGACTCACGGGTTTCTTCGCAGGATCGCCAAAAGATACCCTGACTATTTTGTAAGTTGGATAAACGATCTGACGGACAATAGGAATTGCCGAAAGATAATGCAATTACGGTATGCTGGGGATAGTCCTCTAAAGTTTGAGGCTATTGCATACGAAATGAACACGGATATTAGGAACGTGTTTATGTACCATAAAAGAGTTATAGACAAAATAATACTAGGCTAAAAGCCATTCATAACTTACATCATAAAAAAATAAAGCGCCTTTTGCTAAAATAACAAGTAAGCAAAGGGCGTTTGAACTGCTTGTCCTTTGCACAAACGCTAGGGCGGGTGCTATCAATGCTTAAAAGCTCGCCCTGGTAAGCAGAAAGGAGAGAGAATGTATAACGGATATAGTCCTTATAATTTTAACCAGATGAGTTTTAATCAACCATCAACAATACAGAATCTTGCGCAGACGAGTGCTACGCAAGCGCAGATATACTTTGTAAGTTCACCAAAGGATATGGAAAAAGTCCAGCCAACAATAAATGTGATGTATGTTGGTATAAATAGAGAAAAGAACGAGATATATCTGCGACAAATTAACAACGCTGGGCTGATAGATTTTAACACATATACGTTAGCCACTGGCGGTCAAGAGAAAAATGAGTTCACAAAGATAATGGAACGCATTGACAATTTGGAAACAAAATTAAGCAAAGGAGTAATAGATGCAAATAACAATGCAAATGGTGCAAGCGGTAGCGAAAATGCTAATGCAGGGGCAACTGCAGAATCATCCGTTAATGCAACAGTTTAATCAAATGATGGCTGGGAAAACTCCCGAGCAACAAAGAGAAACGCTATTAAACTATGCGGCTACAAGAGGATATGACAAGGATAACATTGTTAACCTTTTGAACAACGCTAGATTCCCGTAAGGTGATATTCCCGAAGAGGTGATTGATTAACTTTAACAAAGGAAAATACTATGGCTGAAAATGATGGTATGTTTGGAATGGGTGGATGGGGAATCCTCATTATCCTGTTTTTCTTAATGTCTGGTGGCTTTGGTGGATGGGGTGGCAATGGACAAGTTGCAACTTCAAATGAAGTCCAACGTGGCTTTGACAACCAAAACTCTATGGCAAACCAACGTGAAATCTTGGGTGCTGTGAACGCAGGAACATCGCAAGCTGTTGCTGCTACAAATCAGGTATTCCACGATTTAGTTGGATATGTTGGCGATAAGTACACCGAATTAGATAGAGATGTGTTAGGCATTTCTGCTTTGGTGAATCAATCTATTGCCAATGAAAATCAATGTTGCTGCAATACGTTGCGTGCCATTGATAGCGTGAAATATGAAAACGCACAGAACACGAATAAGATTTTGGAAGCGATGGCTCAAAGCAAGATTGAGGCTTTGCAGAGCAAAGTTCAAGCTCTTGAGTTGGCTCAAGCTACAAACAACATTGTTCGTTATCCAACAGCTACAACATACAATGCAGGATATAATCCATTCTGCAACGGGTGTGGATGTGGTGCATAATCAACTGGGTGGGGTAACACCCACCCTTTAATCTAGGAGAAAACTATGAGTTGTAATTGTTGTAATAATCTTCACAAGACAACAGCGTTAAGTACTGCTGGCTTGTTGACAGTAACAAATCCAAATAATGTGGGCAACTTTGACCGCTTTTGTTTGGTGCTAACAATATGCCCGAATAGTGTCATTACTGGTGACCCTGTGGCATATACTGTGACTATAAATGGAACTGCTGTGCCTATCATTGATAAATGGGGATACCCAATTACCACAGATAGATTGCGTACAAGAACATTGTATAAGGGCAGATACATAACAGTTGGTGATGATTCCCACGTAACATTAATAAATGTTGCTGATGACATTCCAACAATCGTGGCCGCAGCTACTACTGAAACGGAAGGTGACTAATGACAAGCGAAGAAAGAAAAAAGTTATATGATGACTTTCACTCAGGAGTCCGTATGATGATGGACAAAATCACAGATATTGCAAGGAAAAAAGAATCTTGGACATTGTGTGAAATGGGTCAGATGGCGGATATAATGAAGGACTTGGCGATGACCGAAAAGGGAATTGCTAAAGCACATCATATGTATGCAGAAAAGTCAGACGAAACATATTAACTTTTTTATTGACAATATATTAAAAGGAGGCTATCATATACGTAGGTGGCCTCCTTATGTGTGGAGGCAAAAAGATGAGAGAGAAAATGTGCAAACAAAAGGCAGTATTAGAAACAATTAAACAAATGAAGGGGAGAGGACGAATGTCTGCCTCACAAATTAAACTAGCAGAAGCTCAGGTTGAGGATTATCAAGATATGAAAAAAGAGATATTAGAGATAAAACAAGACGTGCTGAACTTGAAAGATACAAACGCCACATTAAATGGTAAGGTTGACACCATTGGGGCAAAGCTTGATTTACTGATACAGCAAAGCGAGAACAAACCATTGCTTAAAACATTAGTTGAATTATCAAACAATAAGTTCTTTTGGTTGTGGCTGCTTATCTTAACGCTACTTGTTTTTGGCGTCAGCATAAGTGATTTAAAAGGTTTGTGGCCGATAGGAGGTTAAATGTTAAAACTATTATACACAATTCTGATGGGTGCGTGGCGTGATTCCTTTGGCAAGAACGGGTGGGATTTGCCTATTTACAAGAACAGATTTGTGCAACACGCTGTCGCTTTCTTGGCGACATTCTTGTTGTGTATGATAGATAAAGGGTTTGTGTGGTATGGGGCTTTGTGGGTTGCTTTATGGATTCAAATTGAGTGGGCAATAGGGCACGGGTGCTGTTTTGACTTGGGCAAAGGTGGCGAGCCAGATTTGAAAATGTTAAAGAGGTACAAAAGAATGGTCGGCTATAATCTTCTTTGCAAAATATTCCCAGAAGATAAATGGTATGGCTTTTGGTTTGACTTCTGTCTGTTGGCGATTCGTTATACATATCCTTTGATTCCTATAATGCTTGTATTTAATCCGTTGTTTATGACGTTAGGGGTAGTGATTTCAGGTCTGTATGCTCTGTATAGATACTGTCCGTTTATGCAAAAGCACAGACTTCTTGACGTTGAAATATGGGCAGGAATAGCGTTAGGGTTATACGTAGCTTTCTTATAAGGAGGAACTATGGGATATAAATGGGGAAAGAAATCAAGTGATTTGTTGGCGACTTGCGACAAGCGGTTGCAGAATCTTCTAAACAAGATGATAGAACGAAGTGACTTTGACATCACAATTACTTGTGCTTATCGTGGGGAAGAAGAACAGGAAAAGGCGTTCAAAGAGGGAAAGAGCAAGGCACACTTTGGACAAAGCAAACACAACACGTTCCCTAGCAAGGCGGTAGATGTCTGCCCTTGTCCTGTGAATTGGGATACAAACGATCCACGCTGGGGAAAGATGGTGGCGTTGGCGTATGATACAGCAAGATTACTTGGAATAAAAATAAGGGCTGGTGCTTTCTTCACAGGATTAGCTGACTGGCCTCACTTGGAGATAGACGAATGAAATACTTGCCTATTATTTGTCTGTTGTTTTTGGTGGGTTGTAAGTCTGCTGTTCCTAGTGAAAGTATTGCTAATGGAGTTATAAATGATTTAAACGCCCACCAGCAAGCGATTCAAGTGTTGGACAAGCAAACTACCAAGGAATGTAAAACAGATGCTTTCTTGGCCAGTTTAAACGCTTTAAAGACACAAACGGAAAGTATAGCGGGTCAGGTCAAGTCAATTTCACAGGCTTGCCGAACAGAAAAGAGAGTGTTGGAACAAAGCATTACGATCCGAGAAATTATTATTGGCATCTTGCTTGCATTTGTGATTTTATTGTGCTATATTCTTTTGAGAAAAAAATAAATCTGTTAATCTCCTTGTATAAAGATAGGTGGCTCTGCGAAAGCAAGGCCACCTTTTAACAATGGAGTAATAGAATGAATCTTATTACATCTGCAATTTTACTTTATTTTACTAGCCTTGTCAATAAAAATAATTTTTTTTGAAAAAAGTTCTTGACAATTATAAACAAAAGTAGTATATGTATATTTGTTAAACATTAACAAAGGAGTAATAAAATGGAAACAAAACAAATAAACAAAATGACAGATGCCGAGTATTTTGCCTTGCCTGCAATTAGTGCAAGCCAACTGAAAGCGTATGACAAGGGGGCGTATTACTTTTGGAAGCAAAGCCCATACAATCCAAACAAAGAGCCTGAAAAAGATTCTGATGCTATGATGTTTGGGAAATTGTGCCATTGTCTATTATTAGAGCCAGCAGAGTTTGAAAAGAGTTTTGCTGTGGTGGATTTTGGTGCAACACGCAGAACAAAGAAATACGAGGAAGCCAAAGCCACAATGCCAGATAAGGTAATTGTTAGCCCTTCCGAATTGGAACACGCAAAGAAGATGATTGCCTGCATTGGCGAGCATAAATTGGCGAGTGCTATCTTGAACGGTGCAACAGCTGAAATGCCGAGTGTGTGGAAAGACGAAACAACAGGGTTATATTGCAAGGCTAAAATTGATGCCATTAAACGCACAAAGAACGGGCTTGTAGTAATAGATTATAAGACAGCAAAATCAATCCCCGAATTGTTGCATCAGGCACAAAAGAGCCAATATATCTTGCAAGCAAATTTTTATTGTGAGGCAGTAAAAGAAAAGTATGGAGAATATCCTTGTGAGTTTGTTTTTATAATCCAAAGTAACATTGAAGGTGAAGAGGACGTTATTTGTGTCGCAAATGTTGAGCAGGAGTCTTTTGACGTTGGTAAAACAATTATGCGTTCTCATATGGAAGGTATAAAGGAAAAATTAGATCAATGGAACGAAAAGCACGATAAAACTATTTGGGCGGCCTACCCAGAAAGAGAACTTATTGCATACTCAAATTATTATTTGACAAATGGAACATATTAAAAAGAAAGGGGGGAATAATGACGTTATCACAAATACCACAACTATTCTTTGACATAAATTACATACCTGCGGACTTGCTGTTCAAAAACAGGGAATATCCACAGATGCTAAAAATTAGAGGTAGGTACTGGTATTTGAATATTGACACAAACTTTGCATATTATGAAAAAATAACTTGACTTTTTAATACAAAAGTATTATAAAAAAAGTGTTGAACAACTAACAAAGGAGAAAAAATGACAAATGAAGTTCAAACAGTAGCGACCCAAAACGAGGTCATCACATTACAGAAACGTCAATATGATGCGCTGGCGGCAGGTGGATTCTTGCCAAAGGGGTGTTCTAAGGAAGAGGGATTTGCACGCATTGTAGCAGGCGCTCAAATGGGATTAAAGCCCATTCAAGCATTAAATGGTATTGCTATGATTAACGGACACCCAACGTTGCACTCAGATTCCATTCCGTGTGTTGTTATGGCTAGTGGGCTTGTGAATGGTATGAAGTACGTATTTACTGGAGAGGGTGATACATTGGCCTGCACGTTCTATATCAAGCGTAAAGGTGTTGCAGAATATCAGGAATGGACATATTCTATTGAGGATGCAAAGAAAGCTGGGTTGTTGAACAATCCTACTTGGAAAGCACACCCCAAAAAAATGTTATTCAACCGTGCACGGACTTGGTGTATGCGTAATACTTTCCCTGACGTGATCGGGAACATCTACTCAAAGGATGAAATTGAGGATGTTGAGTTCCAAGAGGAAGTGCCACAGCACACAGAAACGCCAGAGGATTATGAGGCTTTGCCTTTGGATAACAAACCACAAGAAAAGCCAGTAGAAAAAGAAACAGAAGAAAGGAAAGAAGATGAAGTTGACACGCCAGCAGAACAAGATAGTTTGTTTGTTGACTAAATATGGTTATGGGAACAATGAGATAGCCGCAAGATTGGGTATTTCTGTTCCAACAGCGAAGCTCCATATTATGAACATTACACGTAAAGTTGAGAAAGAATTAGGGGCTAAACATCTCAACAGGACTCAAGTTGCTCTGTATTTTTTGAAAAATGGTATTGACAATTTGAAAGAAAAGGAATAATGTAATGTTGCACGGAATGGGAAACAACTCTAGGGGCATAGACATTATTCCGTGTAGAAACTCCTCCCCCAAAGGGCTATGCCCCACCAAAAAAACTATTGACAATGGAGAAAAAATGTGTAATGATGAATTTGTAAAGGACAGGGAACAGATGTATCAAACAGTATTTAATGACACACTTTCTAAACTCAGACTTGTTATTTCAGCAACGGGAAATGAACACCTGATGAAAGCAGTCGCTAAGATTATGTTTGATTTTTCTGATTGCTTAAAAGAGAATAACTTATTAACAGACAAGGAACAAAAAAATGACAAAAACATATACGCCAGCAGTATTTCAGCCAACGATTAGACCATCTTGGGCTGGGGCTATGAAATACATCCCCATAGATGAAAAAGCAGACATTCTGGAAGCAATAGTTCGTTTTCCAGAAAATGAAGAAATTGATAGTGCGTTTTGGCAAGAAACAATACTTCCTGATCTGCAAGCACAATATAAGAAATTTGTTGAAACTTGCGAAGCGAGAGGTAGAGGTGCTAAAACATATTGGGGGGAACATAAGTTATCCATAAGTTCAACTTATGATAAACATAAGGATAACTTGCTTAAAGATAAAGATAAGGATAAAGATAAAGTTAAAGATAATATAAAAGGGGAGATTATAAGAGGGGAAGAAGAAAATGAAAAGTTTAATGAGTTTTGGGATTATTATACACCCATAAAAGCAAAGGATGGGCATTTTGTTGCAAAAGGAAACAAGAAAGCCTGCCAAACAAAGTTTAACAAAATCATCAAACAAGGAGTGAAATATGAAACAATTATCAACGGTCTTAAACAATATCTTGCCTACTGCCAATCAAACGGAATGTGTTCCTGTGGAGCAGAAGTATTTCTTAACCAAAGAAGATGGGAAAATGATTACAGCGGTAAAGGAACAATCCAAAGCAATGTCGCCAGCGGAGTTCACAGACAGCCTACTGACATTGTGGAAGCAGCTCGCCAATTTGCCGAAATGTCCTAAACGTTCCTATCGGTGGGATTATACTGGCGAGGCAGGGTATGAGCCACCTTGTATATCTCTTGATGGTATGGAATTGACAGACAATCAAAAGGATGTTCTTGCAGAAATACTAAACGTTGCTGTTGAGCCGATCTCAAAACAGGAATTTGCTATGCTTTATGCAAAGCTGAAAGTTCTGTGCAAATGGCATAGCGTTCCTGCTGATGAAAAAATCATTATGGCTGCGTATTATGATGAGTTAAAAAAATATCCTGCAATTCTAGTTCGGGAGGCACTTAAGCCGAAGTACGAATGGTTTCCAAGTTTTGCAGAGCTTGAAAAAGAAATAAAACAACAAGGAGAACATCTGTTGCTTCTTGGGAAAATAGCAAAGGGGGAATAAAATGGAAATTAAAGGGAAAATACATTTGTTTTTTGAACAATCTGGAACATTCAAGAATGAGTTTAAGAAACTTGGCTATGAAGCGTATGACTATGACATTCAAAACAACTTTGGAGAAACGGACTACACAAACGATTTATTCAAAGATATAGAAAATGCGTATGATGGCAAGCCTAGCTTGTTTGATAACATAACTCAAGATGATTTGATTATGGCTTTCTTCCCATGTATATATTTTACTGGGTCATCTAATCCACTATTCTTCAATGGAACGGCGTACCACTTGCCTATCTTGCCAACAATTAAGTACATTATCAAACGTAATCAAGATAGAGCATACTTCTATGAGCTGCTTATGAAGTTGTGTTATATTGTATATGAAAGGGAGTTTAGATTGATTTTTGAGAATCCTTATGATGACTCTATGCACTATTTGAAGAACAACTTTCTTTGCAAGCCCGCAGTTTATGACAAGAATAGGTCGTTGCGTGGTGATTACTTCAAAAAGCCAACAGGATTTTGGTATATAAACTGTGAGCCAACGTATGGAGAATCGTTTCAACCAAACAATCACACAAAAGTTATTCGTGATTTGCCAGCAGGCAAGGGTGATGGTCTTTGTTCAGAAGAACGCTCAATGATAAGCCCTGACTATGCAAGAAACTTTATCTGTGATTTTATTATTGGCAAGAAACAAGAAATTGGACAATTAAACTTATTTTAGGTGTAATATGAAAAAATATTATCAAGGTGAGAGAATTTATGTCAGGAAGGACATAATTAAAAATCATAACAAGCAATATGATTTAATGCAAGGAATATGGGGAAAAATAAAAAAAGTAGAAAAAGATAAAAAAGTTCTTGACATTATCAAAAAAATGTATAACTATGGTATTGTTAGGTTTTAAGATTAACAATTAACAAGGGAGGATAAAATGAATCTAACAGGAAAAGACTTAAAAGCATACAGAGAATTTAACAAGGCCAGCCAACGGCAATTTGCCTTTGCGTTTAATATGAGCAGGGGAACACTTGCTGGATATGAATGGAGCGAAAAAGAGTTGCCTCAATGGATTATCAACAAAATGGTCTTGTTTGACCCAAACTTTATTGAAGTGTGCGAGACAATTAGGAAAACACAACACTTGGTAAATCACTATCAAATGAAAAAAGAAAACAAATCGTGGCTGGCTCGTTTTATCGGGTGGCTGTTAGGATATTAACAATTATGGCTGGATAGAGCGCAGAATAAAATTCAAAGAATATGCGACAGGGTTTTTACAGATTTATTTTACCCTCATTGATTCCAGCCCCCTAAACTGAAAGGAAACAAGATGACAGAAGAACAACAACAAGAACAAACAACTTTTGAAAGCAAAAAAGACGAATCCAAAAAGCCAACTGGAAGGGATATTAAGTCTGTGGAATTGCCAAAAGAAGAACAAGAACAACAAAAATAACAAGGAGTATTACAATGGAGAAACAAAATGAAACGATATTACACTATCTTAAAAAGCATAAAAAGGGCATTACATCTTGGGATGCTATACAATTATATGGCATCACTCGGTTGTCTGCTCGTATTTATGATCTCACCGAAAAGGGCTATGAGATTAAGTCAATCCGTGAGCCGAACAAAAACAACAACGGAACGCACGCAAGATACTTCCTCACAAGAGCCGTTGCTGACAATAACACCTTGCTCTGATGGGGCAAGTATAAGTATGAAAACTCAATTATCACAAGAAGAGTTGATTTTTGTACTAAAGGGATGTAGGCATATATTGAAAGTTTTTGATAATGGAACAGAACAAAAGCCAAACTAAAAGACCTTATCACAAGTCCTTGCGCTCTCAAAAGCGCAGGGGCGTTTCTCTTGGGGATAAACGATGGAACGAATTGTTTGACTTCCTTGATGAAAGGAAATTTACTATGAACGATATGCTTGCCTGTGTTTGTGGAGTTATGATAAAATACAAGCAAGGGTATTATGAAACAAGCATAGACTTTGCAGATAAGGGATTTGATGTTAAAATAACAAATAGTTGGAGGATAAGATGATAGAATTTGTATTACATTGTGAACCACCAAAGCACACCGCACAAGGGAGTAGTGTAATTCTTCAAAACTTTAAGACAGGGAAACCCTTTATTGGGAAAAAAGCCAATTCAAAGGCAACACAAACGAAAAATGAGTTGCTAGCACTACTTATACCATACAGGCCACAAATTCCCCTACAAGGTGCAATTAAATTGGAAATAGACATATTCTATTCTTGGCGCAAGAGTGAAACAAAGAAAAATCGTGCAAAAGGAATTATGCCAGTAATTACTAAACCCGACTTGGATAATTGGGTGAAAATGTTTAATGATTGCTTGACAAGGCTGGCCTTTTGGCGTGATGATGCACAAGTTGCCGATATGCACTTACGTAAATTCTATGCAGATCAGCCCAGAATTGAGGTCAGAATTGAGGAAATTGGTTAATAAAAAGTAAATAAACAAAATAAAAATGCAAAAAAATTAAAAAAAGTGCATTTTAGGGGTTGACAATATAAAACAAAAGTATTATAATGAGGTTATCAAAGGCGAAAGATTGTATGGGTGATGCAAGAAGCTAAATCCCACTCGGACGTTCTAAGATCGGTTAGCTACCCGTTAAAAATAGTGTCTGGCAGAAAAGCCCGTGAAAAAATCAAGATGAAAAACAAATAAACAAGGAGTAATAAAATGAGTATGGACTTAACAGCAAAAGATATGCCTACCATTATTGATAAGGCGTTAGAACGTTATTATGATGATGTAGGTGGCGATATAGTTGATTCAGACGATGACTATTGGGAAAAGGATGGCACACGCCCTTCAGTTTCTCACGAGGATCGTTTAAGGCGAGGATTCAATAAAAACTTTTATATGGAAGCCTTTATTGACTTTCTAAAAGAGGATGTTGATTTTACGTCTGCTGTCAAAGAACGTTTGGACAATTCATTTTAAGGGGGTAATATGGATATTAAGGAAATTATTGGCGAAGTTGCTGCTATGGCTGTAATTATGATTAACCTTATTGGATGGCTCTTTGTTTTGCCATAAGGGATTAAAACTGGGTTTCGTGTAATATGGGGAATAAGCGACGGTAAACCTTGATTAGCCCAGCCCATTATTTGAAAGGATAAACAATGACTTGGGAAGAACTAAAAGAAGAAGCTAAAAAGATGGGGTATACAGAGTTTGAAACCTCTTATTACGATGATGATGGTTATGAGGTTGATGGCGATGCATTATCCAATGGAGAATTAACACTTTACGAAGATGGTCGTGTTGTTGGTGGAAAATTCAAACCCGACCAAATACTTGCCATAATGAAAGCACTACAATAAAGAAAGGAGAAAGAAAGATGAAGAACTATACTAAACAAGAACTAATTGAAAAACTAAATGAACAACAAACAAAACTCAATATGTGCATTGAAACACTAATAGATTACGCTTCAAAAGGTTGGAATAAAAAGCCAGCAGAGATGTGTTTACACGCAATCGGGGTAGAAAAGATAGAGTGGAATCCAAAAACAACGCCTATGCCTAGACATTGTTGCACAGGTATGACAATGGATGAATGGGCAGACGTAAAAAGAAAGGATGCAGACAATGACTAGAGAGTTTAAGTTTCGTTTTTGGGATGAGGAAATGAAAGATTACTGGGATTGGGAAGAAATGCAAGATGATTGGGAATCGGATGGATATTTCACGACAGCGTTCCGTCAAGACCATTGGGTTTGCGAACAATTTACAGGTCTTTATGATAAGAACGGCAAAGAGATATATGAAGGGGATATTATTAAATCTCCCAGCAATAAACATCCATTAGAGATAATTAGACATAAGAACGGCATGTATATTCCTCGGGAATATAGAAAAAATGGAAATGTTGAAATATGTCTTTATCAAATTGTGGACTATGGTGTTGAAGTAATCGGCAACATACACGAGAATAAGGAGTTGTTAAATGACTAAATCACCTACAGAACAATTTTTATATGGGCAACTTATGGATGGCTACTGGTTTATAAATAAAGACGGACACGAGGAAATCCTAGAAGTTGAAAAAGGGAAATATTATATTGGTGATACACTTGTTTGTCGTGCCTTTATGGGAGACATAATAGATAAGATAGAAGTCCTAGCACCTGTTCCTAGTTATGAGAAGTGGAAAACACAAGAAGACCTTCTTCTTATTTACAAAAAAGAAAACAAACGATTGAAAGCGGTGGCAGAACATTGTGAAAAGGTTGCAGGTCAATGGTCTGATAAACTTGTTGATACAGAAAGGAAGGTAGAACGCCTTGAAAACCAAAATGCCGACCTCAGCAAAAAGGTTCATATTCTAAATGAAGCTGGTGAAAAGAAGTATAATGAACTTTGTGAAGAAATCAAGAAAAACAATCGTCTTGAAAAGCAACTAGCCATAGCCACAAAGGCATTGAAAGAATTTAAGGCGCTAGAAGATAATTACCTTGATTATCATATAGATAATGATGGGAACAAAATTGATTTGCATCCGAACAGGGTTGCAACTAATGCCCTAAAAGAAATTGAGGAGGTAAAATGATAACACAAGAACAGGCAGAAGAAATAGTAAAAAGATATAGTCCAACGACAAAAGTCAAGGTCAATGATAGCGATAGTATGGATGGCATCTATCTTCAAAAAACAAACACCATTAGCATAGCACATAACTGGTCTATCGCTGGTCTATTACACGAAATAACTCACGCAGTTTTAATCCTAGAAGGAAAAGCAACAGGACACGATGGTGTATTTGCCGATAGATTTACAAAGATTGTTGATGATTATTACGGAAATCAGATAGAACGCTTGCAGGAACAACTGGAAGAGGCAAATGAAATTATTGCTAACTTTAGAACATACGACTTTACAATAAATGATGAAAATGCCGAAGAATACCAAGTAAAATATGGTATTGCAGGAGAAAAGATTTACACGAATAAAAAACCGTCAAAAGAATTTGAACGTTGGCGTAAAAAAATAACGAAGTCATTTGAAAAGAAATTGAAAAGTGGGGTGTGAAATAGCCCTTGACTTTGCCACAAAATAATACTATCATAGTAATCGTGGGATAACAATGGAGATTCAAGATGATTACTAATGACTTACTTAATTTCAAGATTAAGCATAAGGATGGAACGATTACATATCAGTCGTTCTTATCTGAACAAGATGTAAAGGACTTCAAGAATGAGCTCATTGATGTTATGCAGTCTACTGGGCTATACGATCGCAATAGTTCTCTTATCTATGATGGCGATACGATCAAAGCGAAAGTAGATACTGACGAGGGAGAAGTAGAATTTACTGGTGTAGTCCATTATGAAAATGGTGGCTATTATGTTATAGGCCGTGACTTTGTATGTGGACTTGGTGAAAACTCAAGAGGTATGGAGGTGCAAGATGGCGAAGCCAGACAGGATGCCACAGCTCTTTCCTGAAATCATCCTTGATGTTGCTAATGGGATGTCTTTGGTTAAGGCGTGTAGATCAAGAAATGCCTCTACCCAATCTTTTCACGATTATATGAATACTGATGAAAAGTTAAAAGATGCGTACGCCCGTGCACGAGAAGATAGAGGCGATATTTGTTCTGACAAAATAGAAGAGTATCAAAAGAAATTAGAAGATGGCCTGATTGATTCTGCAACAGCCCGTGTTCTTATAGATACTGAAAAATGGAAAGCGGCAAAGTTCTATCCTAAAATGTATGGCGACAAGGTTGAAAATATCTTGTCTGGTGCTGTGAATGTGTTGCCAGCAATTACTGTGAGCGATGGTAAAAAAGAAAAGCCAATTAGCTTTGACGTAGGGGATGACGATGGAAATCAAAGTGCCTGAACTATTAGCGTTGCCACCCAAAATGATGCCGTTGATTACGGACTTTAACAAGTACCGTTTCTTCTTGGCAGAAGGTGGGCGTGGTAGTGCAAAGACACAGAGCTTTGGTAGGCTCATCCTAACTATCGCAGAAAAGAACAAGGTGCGTGTGGTGTGTGGTCGTGAAACACAATCCACCATTGAAGAGTCTGTGTATAAGGTGCTTGTGGACTTAATAAAAGAGTATGAGCTAAACTTCTCTATTCTTAAGAACAAAATCACACACAATCAAAGTGGCTCGGAAATTGTGTTCAAGGGCTTTCGTGAGCAAGGAAGTGTGAACATCAAAGGTTTGGAGGGTGTGGATATTCTATGGATAGACGAAGCTGAAGCCATAACAAAGCAAACTCTTGATATAGTGATCCCGACAATTCGTAAGCCAAACAGCCGCATTTTCTTTTCTATGAACAGAAAACTAATCAATGACCCTGTGTATGAGTTCTGTTTAGGGAACGATAAATGCCTACACATTAACATAAACTACTATGACAATCCGTATTGCTCGCAAGAGTTAAAGGATGAGGCCGAGCGGTGCAAGCTATCAAGTGAACGTGATTACAGGCACATTTGGTTAGGTGAGCCGCTAGATCAATCTGATGACCTATTATTCTCGGCAGCTGATATTGCCCGTATGAAAACGATACAGCCTTTTGGCGATGGGTTTAATCAAATCCGTGTGATCGGTATTGACTTTGCTGCACAAGGTGGCGACTTCTGTGTGGCTACAATACTTGACAAGAAAAGCCCAGTGCATTGGAAATGTGAGGCGCAAATTGCTTGGAACGATACCGACCCTATGGTTAGCATTGGCAAGATTGTCAATATCATTGGCGAATATAAGCCAGACTATTCTATATTGGATTGTGGCGGTATGGGGTATGTGGTATATTCTAGGTTGCGTGAGCTGGGCATAAGGATAGACAAGTTTGATGGTGCGACAACGCAGGGCGTGCCAAACGAATATGCAAACGCAAGGGCATTTGGCTATTACACGCTATACCATTATTTGCACAACGGCTGGATTATTATGGATAGCCCTGAAACAGAAAAGGACTTGGCGCAAATTCGGTATGAGTATAAATCAAACGGGGAACGCATTATTCAAAGCAAGGACAAAATGCGCAAGAACGGAATCCACTCACCTGATAGAGCCGATTCGCTTATGATGGCAGTTTATTGTATAAAGACACGCCTTGCCGACAATGCTATTATTGATGACGTAAGAACAACGAACACAATCAAGAAAGTGAATAAAAGCAGGTGGCAAATTTAATTCTTGACATTATCTAAAAAAAACAAGATAATAGATTTATAGCGATAAAAGGAGGCTATTATGGGAATTGGCAGTAAATTAAAAAAGGCAGCAAGAAAAGTAACTGGTGGGAAAGTCGGCGCAGCGTTGGGAGTTGTTGCAGCCCCTTTTACTGGTGGTGCATCGTTAGCATTAACAGGTGCT
>Ga0310786_10001329_pt1 | contig 39595 bp, 29 predicted proteins | sample AusTroGonzalo_MG_FD_203881 | JGI IMG/M metagenome (GOLD analysis project Ga0310786, IMG submission 203881) | Bovine rumen microbial communities from tropical cattle in Woodstock, Queensland, Australia - Gonzalo_03 (v2) (version 2) | ecosystem: Host-associated > Mammals > Digestive system >... | reverse complement strand
TTTTTCTAAATTTCGCCGTACTATGAGTGAAGCTATTAACAATGTCAAGCAGGCCTTTGATGCAGAACTTGCACAAACGGACCTCACCAATCAAGAAGCTGTAAACAATCTTCGCGTTAAGTACCTCGGCAAGAAGGGTGCCGTCACCGACCTCATGAAGCAGATGGGTTCGCTCAGCGCCGAAGAACGCCCTGCTTACGGCAAGCTCGTGAACGAACTGAAGGTTGCTGTTTCCGAAGCAATCGACAAGGCCATTGAAACCGCGAACGAAGCGGCTCTCCAGAAGAAGCTCGCCAGCGGCGCCGTCGATATCACGCTCCCGGGCGCAGGCATCGCCGCCGGTTCTACGCATCCGCTGTACGACGTTCGCGAAGAAATCATCGATTTCTTTGCACAGATGGGTTTTGACGTGGACTTCGGTCGCGATATCGAAACCGATTGGTACAACTTTGAAGCGCTCAACACTCCGCCCGACCATCCGAGCCGCGACATGCAGGACACGTTCTACGTGGACAACAAGGTCATGCTCCGTACGCATACTTCGGGCACTCAGATTCACTACATGGAAACGCACAAGCCGCCTTTCCGCATGATCGCTCCGGGCCATGTGTTCCGCGTTGATAACGATGCGACCCACGCCCCGATGTTCCAGCAGTGCGAAGGCTTGGTGGTTGACGAAAACATCAGCTTCGCCGACTTGAAGGGTGTGCTCCAGGTGTTCATGAACAAACTCTTTGGCGCTGGTGTCAAGACTCGCTTCCGCCCGAGCTTCTTCCCGTTCACGGAACCGTCCGCAGAAATGGACGTGAGCTGCGTGTTCTGCGGTGGCAAGGGCTGCCGCCGTTGCAAGGGCACGGGCTGGATGGAAATCGGTGGTTGCGGCTCTGTGGACCCGAACGTGTTCAAGAACTGCGGCATCGATTCCGAAAAGTATACTGGTTTCGCATTCGGCTTCGGTCTCGACCGTATCGCGATGCTCCGCCACGAGATTCCGGAAATCGGTCTCTTGACGGCAAACGACCAGCGCTTCCTCAGCCAGTTCTAAGAGGTTTGGGGTCGGGCTTCGCCCTTTGAGGTGCGAGGTCGCTCGCCAAGGCTCGCTTTGGGGATTAAAAAAAAGGCGGATTGAATCCGTCTTTTTTTTTGTTTGTAAAAAGAAAACCCGGCACAATGGCCGGGATGAAAAAGCGAAAAGACATTCACTGGATCCTTCACCCTTACGGGTTCAGGATGACGATTCTATCAGTTCAGGATGACGTATTACGAACGCTTGTAATCGTCCTGCATGCGGATGATGTCGTCTTCGCCGGTATATTCACCGACCTGGACTTCAACAATCACAAGCGGAAGCCTGCCTTCGTTCTGCAAGCGGTGAATCGTTCCAGACGGAATGTACGTTGATTCATTCGGGCGCACATAGAACACCTTGTCACCAACGGTCACCGTAGCAGTTCCGCTGACAACGACCCAATGTTCCGAACGGTGCAAATGCTTCTGCAAAGAGAGGCGTTCACCCGGGCGAACAACAATGCGCTTCATCTTGTAGCGATCCGTCGATTCAAGCACGGAGTACGTGCCCCACGGGCGATTGACCGTCTGCGGCACGGTCGGCAAGTCAGAGCCGCGAGCCTTGAGTTCATCAACGACCTTCTTGACCTTCTGGCTGCTCGAAAGCGGAGCGACCAAGAGAGCGTCCGGCGTATCGACGATGAGCATGTTGTCCAAATCAATCGTGCAAATCTGGCGCTGGCTACCGAGCACGAGGGAGTTCTTAGAACCAACAGCCAAGTGCTTTGCATTTATGTTATTGCCATTGGCGTCATGATCAAATTCACCATAAAGCGAATCGAACGCACCAAGATCAGACCAACCGATATCGCTCGGCACGACCTTCACCTTGGCGGACTTTTCCATCACGGCATAGTCAATCGAATTCGAAGGAATGTTCATCATGTCTTCGTGATCGACACGCACGAGAGCATCCTTGTTTTCTTTCTTGGCGTTGGCAAAAGCAATCTTTGCTGCGGTCAAGATATCTGGCGAATAAGTTGCAAGTTCCTCGAGGAATGTCGCGGCCTTGAAGCAGAAAATTCCGCTATTCCAGAAAAACCTTCCGGATGCGACATACTTTTTAGCCGTTTCCAAATCCGGCTTTTCCACAAAGCGCTTGACATCATCGCCTTCCGCTTCGATATAGCCATAACCCGTTTCCGGGCCCGTCGGCGTAATGCCAAACGTGACCATAAAGCCCTGTTCGGCGAACGCTTCCGCCTTGCGCAAGCAATCTTCGTAAGCGTCAGCCTTGCGAATCACGTGGTCCGACGGGGACACGAGAACGATATCGTTCGGATCGAGACCCAAGCAAGCAAGGGCTATTGCCGGCGCCGTATTGCGACCCACCGGTTCCAGAAGGAAGCGCGCTTTATCAGCCCCAACTTCTTCGAGCTGGTCCTTCGCCAAGAAATACTGTTCGGCATTGCTCACGATGTACTGGGCACTACAAATACGAGAGTTCGTCTTTACTGTACGCTGGAACAAGGACGCACCGTCAAAAAGACGGGCGAACTGCTTGGGCATCAAGGAGCGGCTGATTGGCCAAAGGCGTGTACCGCTACCACCACATAAGATAAGGTTAATCATGCCATTCAACCTACGTAAAGATTACTTCCAACCATTATTATGAATGTATTGCAAATTCTGAATAGCATCCGTGGTATTATTAAACGTAGAAACCGTAGCATTAAGCGTTGGCCAGATCAAGCCGAAGAGACGGTTCCATGTAGCAAGGCCAGATGCATCGACATAGACAATATCGCGCGGATTCATTTCAAAGCGATCAGCCATTGCAAGTGCCATGGCATTCTTGGCATTCAGCTGATAAATATCAATCTTGTCAGTCGCGGTATTTCTAATAACATAAATATCAGAAGACGAGGCGTTCGTCGCGTTCACACCGCCTGCAGAGGCAAGCGCTTCGGCGAGGCTCAAATAACTATCCATACGGACAATGCCGCTTCTATTGACTTCACCAAGGACATAGACCTTTCTATCCCTTTCGGTTTCGGACCTTAACGGCACAAACACCTGGTCACCCGGCTTCACAAGGATGCGTTCAACAGCAATATTATCCTTGAAAGCGCGAACGTAGTCAATGTTATAGATCTTATCGCCACGGCGGAGCTGGACGAATGCAGGATCAGCCTTTTCATTAAAGCCACCTACTTCGGCAAGCACATCCGGAAGAGTCATCGGATTCTCGTCAAAGCTCACGTAACCCGGCTTGTTCACGGCACCCGTCACAAAAGCCTTACGGCTGTGGTAACCCGTCACGCGGACATCGACTTGAGGATCGTTAAGGATCTTGTCCGAAAGACGCTTGGTAATTTCGAGGCGGAGTTCCTGTGCGGTAAGACCAGCAACCTGAATTTCACCGGCATACGGATAGAACAGCTTACCATCGGTCGTCACCTTCTGACCGGCCGGCTGATACTGACCCATCGGCGATGTAAGTTCCGGGTGTTCCCAGACAACGACCTGCACCATGTCCAAAGGTCCAATTCTGTATTCCAAATCCGGAAGCGAATCCACCATCAATTCTTCCAACTTGCCTTCAGCAGGGTTTGCAGCAACCTGGACCGGTTCGCCCATTTCACCCTTTTCGATAGAATGCAACTTGAACGTAATTCCATTATAGGTGGTGGAATCCGTAGGGACATCCATTCGCATCTGAGGAGCTGCGAAGCAACCGCTTAAAACTGCAGCGGCCACACCGCAAAGACCTATACCAATTTTATTCATACCTTACCCTTTCTAAAATTATTTCGAGGCTTCACTCTGCCTAATCTTTTCAACCCAATACGGCGTCAGCTTGGAAATAAAGTTCCACGCCAACACAAATGCATTTTCCGGCCTTCTGTACGGGTCAGGAATATCGACCTGGTGTGATTCACCATAGCGGAAAACCTTACCTTCAAGCCAAGGATATTTATGCAAAAGTTCTCTTTTGTGGCCATTTTCCATTACAAGAATCAGGTCAGCCCATTTGAGAATATCCAAATTAATCTGACGAGCCTTGTGAGCGCTCATGTCAATGCCATGTTGCAAGGCGATTTTTTGAGAGATTTCGTGAGCGGGATTATCAACCAACGCACCAAGGCCAGCACTCATCACATTAAAACCAGGCCCGAGTTCCTTTTTCAAAAGGTACTCTCCTGTTGGGCTGCGACAAATGTTCCCTGTGCAAACAACAAGAATATTCTTCATGATAGCGTAATAATAGAAAAATAAGTTTAAAAGTTACAAATCAAAAGCGAAGTTCAAATCCTTAAGGAGCGGATTCTTGGTATCTTTCTCGGAAAGGAGCGGTTCGAAGCCCTCGCCTACCGGCCACTTGATACCAATTTCCGGATCGTTCCAGAAAAGGCCACCCTCGTCATTCGGGGCATAGAAGCGCGTGCATTTGTACACAAACGCAGCCGTTTCGGAGAGCACCACAAAACCGTGAGCAAAGCCTTCCGGAATGTAGAACTGTTTCTTGTTTTCGGCAGAGAGTGTCACACCGACCCATTTGCCAAACGTCTTGCTGTTCTTGCGGAGGTCCACAGCCACATCGAAGACTTCACCTTCAATCACGCGGACAAGCTTGCCCTGCGGATTCTGTTTCTGGAAATGGAGACCGCGAAGCACACCCTTGCGAGAGCGGGATTCGTTATCTTGCACGAAATCCACGTCGATGCCGCCTTCGGCAAAGTCTCGACGGCTGTAGGTTTCCATAAAGTAACCGCGTGCATCTCCGAACACCGTCGGCTCAATGATTTTCACACCTTCGATTTCTGTATTGATGAAATTGAATTTACCCATAAAAATCTCCAGTTGGTAGAACTTAGTTGGCAGATCTTAGAAAGATTGCCACGCTTCGCTCGCAATGACGTTACTCTAAGTTCTAAGTTCTAAGCTCTAAGTTCTATCTCCGTACATTTTTTCGTAATACTTTTCGTAATCGCCGCTCGTGATATTGTCGAGCCATTCCTGGTTGTCCAAGTACCAGCGCACCGTCTTCTCGATGCCTTCTTCGAACTGCAGAGACGGTTCCCAGCCGAGTTCCTTCTGGAGCTTGGTGGAGTCGATTGCGTAGCGGGCATCATGGCCCAAGCGGTCCGTTACGTAAGTGATGAGGTTCATGTCTTCGCCTTCGGCGCGACCGAGGAGCTTATCGACAGTCTTGATGACAACCTTGATGATGTCGATGTTCTTCCATTCGTTGAAGCCGCCGATGTTGTAGGTCTCAGCAATCTTCCCATTATGGAAAATCACGTCAATCGCGCGGGCATGGTCTTCGACAAAGAGCCAGTCGCGAACGTTTTCGCCCTTGCCGTAGACCGGCAGCGGCTTCTTGTGACGGATGTTGTTGATGAAAAGCGGAATAAGCTTTTCGGGGAACTGGTACGGACCGTAGTTGTTAGAGCAGTTCGTGACAATCGTCGGCATGCCGTAAGTATCGTGGAATGCGCGCACGAAGTGGTCAGAACCGGCCTTCGAAGCGGAATACGGAGAATGCGGCGTGTACTTCGTTGTTTCGTAGAAGAAGTCATCACCGTAAGCCAAATGATGTTCCGAGCTAGAAGCCGTGGTCGTAAACGGAGGCGTGATGCCTTCCGGATGATTCATCTTGAGGGCGCCATAAACTTCGTCCGTCGAGATGTGGTAGAAACGCTTGCCTTCGTACTTTTCTGGGAGGCTTTCCCAGTAAAGTTTGGCGGCCTGCAAGAGCGTAAGCGTGCCCATGACGTTCGTGCGGGCAAAAGTGAACGGATCCTTGATGGAGCGATCCACATGGCTTTCTGCGGCAAGATGGATAATGCCATCGACATGCTCGTCCTGCATGAGCTTGTAGAAATCGTCGAAATCGCAGATGTCCATTTTCACGAACTTGTAGTTCGGTTTATCTTCGATATCCTTGAGATTTGCAAGGTTACCCGCGTAAGTCAGCTTATCGAGGTTGATAATCTTGTATTCAGGATACTTGTTGACAAAGAGACGAACGACATGACTTCCGATAAAGCCCGCCCCGCCAGTAATTACAATGGAACGTTTCATGAAATTCTCCAATTTATGCAGGAAATATAGAAAAGAACGAGCCCAGCATAAGCCGAGCCCGCAAAATAAGAAATACTATAAAGAGCAATCAATTCCCAGAGAAAACGTCCCCTATATATTCATCAAAGACTTTCGACGCTACATTCTTCGGCAAATTTGCACTAGTCGATGCAGCTAAATAAATTTTATCACTGCCAACAGCAACATTCACAGCAAAAGCAGAAACAACGCCATACTCTAAGGGATTCGCAAATTCCGTAATCGTTTCTTTCACAATACCAGGCTGACAAACTGATTGCAAAACATTATTGATAATTTCTTTTTTAATATAAGCGCAAAAATCAGCTCTTGATTCAGTACGTTTTACAGAAGTCTTGCAAGACAAACCAAGCGAAGACGTATTTATTATAGCACCAACTTCTTTTTCAACTTTTTGACATTTTAGTTTGCCATTATTGATAGCACATTTTTGCGCACAAGCCGAACCCATAGCAATCAATTTAGCTTTAATCGGCACATACCTCAAAGTAATAGCGGCAATTTTAATTGGTTTTTCTAAATGGAAATACACATCAACCTGACTTTCCGCCTCAAAAGGTTGGCCAATTACTCTATCGGAATTATCATGATAATCTTCATCTACACGAATAAATGAAGACACATGCATACCATATTTACCCTTATACCCCTCCAAGAACCTTCCATATTGCTTTTCCTCGACTCTAGCATCATCGGACAAATTATTATCAACTAGATCAATGTTTTTCTTTAGAGTTGCAGGAGTTTCCACGAGCGACTTACACCCTTTGTAAAAAGAAAGATCATTCAGCAATGTTTCTCCAGACGAAGACACAACCGCATCATAATCTGAATTTATCGCTAACAAAACGTTATCACACACGTAATCAGCAGGACGTTCCAAGCTTTCTAAATAGGCATTATCCGAAGAGAGTCGCTCTTCGTACTTCTTTTTCAAACTTGCAAAGGATTCATCAGCCCCCAATACAAGAGTACTTCTATTCATTTCCTTTTCTACAAGTTCACCATTTTTTACAGCAAGGCGGCTACCATCTTCCTTAAAAACGAAGAAAGGGAGAATTTGCTCATTTTCAAACATACTAACAGACCCAGAAATAGGGTCATTTGTAGTATCCGAGCATCCAAACAAAGCCAAAGTCAAAACTGTGGCCGACAGAGTTAGTTTATTCATTAGTTCCTCCAATAAAATAGAATAAATTAGTATAAATCAAGAATAAACTATTTTCATATAACAGTCAATATAAATCACGTAAAAAAAATATAAAACAAAGCCCCCCCCAAAAAAAAAGTCGAGGACAAAAGCCTCGACCATTTCGACAATCTATTTTTATGTTCAATGCTATAGCGAACACAAGTGATTCTGAAAACATTTCACAACTTCATGAAACATATATTTTTTCATGACCTCTTTCGCGACATCATTGCTCAAATTTTTACGAGCAGTAACCGTTAACGAAATATCGCCTCCATTAAAAGTAACAGACGACATAGCAACAATCCCTATATCGGTACCAGGCCACGAAGAATAATCGGGGCACTGGCGTGATACATGAGCGGTATACGCATCTCCAATTTTCACCGCAAATGCATGTTTCTCACAAGTACCATCCGCAGAGCATCCCCGAACGCAAACCGAGAAGAAATGGGTTTTTGTATCAGGTCCATAATAGGGATTCCATATGACCGGGTTATCATGGATTTTTTTCATTAACAGGGAATAAGTCTCCCCCCGATAGTGTACTCTGAGGTTCTTTAGGTAGGGTTCAACTTCAGCATAAACATTCAAACGATAAATTCCGCTATCGTCAGTAACCGTTCCAGACCACTGTGCACCACTTTTCTGCAATACCAAAGGCGCATCCGAATCAGGCATTTCCGGAATTTCATCCGGCACAGTTTTGAACATCTCAATTATTTTTTCCTTTTGGGCATCGCTTGTTGTTGACGCTACGGAATTATCCAGACCGGATTCAGAGCAGCCCATCATTGCCATAGCCAAAATAGCAGCCGACAAAGTAACTTTTTTCATAATCATCTCCTAAAAAAGGTATATAAAATAAACTATTTAAAGTTTATTTTCAAGAGGTTGTTCCAAAATTTAAATATAAATTTACAAAGCAAAAAGAACCCAGCGCGAGGCTGGGTTCCTGCTGTGAATTAAAGGATTTAAAAAAAATTACTGGTTTTGCAAAGGAAGCGCAAGATAATTACGATAAACAAGCAAAGCCTGATTTTGATCAACAAAACCGCTATAAGTCGAACCCATCATGGTAAGTTCATCAGACTTTCCCGCATTCAAAACAGCGGCATAAGTGGAAACAGTCCCCACTTTACCACTGCCCTTTACACTACACTGTACATCATGCATTTGAACCTTATTACCAGACATCGCCAAAAACTGTTTTGGACCATGATATTCCTTTATTTCACTATGCTCAAGACAATTTCCATAAGCATCACAATCTCGGACACAAACCGTATAGACATGAAGAAAGTCTACTTTTTGATTTAAAGATACAGCACCGTTATTGGGATTTTTCCACTTAGTTACCCAAATACTTCCGGAGCCTTGACGACCTGACACATTAGACGTGATTAAAAAGCCATATGAATAATGCCCTACTTCAGGGGTAGCATCACTACAAGCCGGCGCGAATACCGGACAAGTTAGTGTAGAACTGTATTTTCTCAAAACAGGCACAAAATCAGCCGAATACTGATTTTGTATATCAGCGATCTCGCTTGTAGAAGCGACAGAGTTATCCAAGCCCGTATCCGAGCAGCCCATCATTGTCATAGCCAAAATAGCGGCCGACAAAGCTATTTTTTTCATAGTCATCTCCTTCTAAAAAACAATGACTTAGATAAAATAAGAAATTAATAATTTATTTTCAAGAGTAAATTATTATCAAAGTATATAATTTCAAGAAATTTTATTTTAACAAAATATCTTTACATTACAAATTAGATACAAAGCATTCATTTTTTTTATTTAACAGTCAATTTTCACATAAAATAAAAGAACCCGGCGGAAAGCCGAGTTCGTATATACTCCACATACATCCAATTATCAATTGCCATAAGGCTCAAGGATGTACTTTTGCATAACACGTGTTGCCAAATTTTTTGCACTTGCATCGCTCATATTAAAGAACATAGGACCTTCAAATGTATTCCCCGCCAAAACAAGTTCAGCAGGCGAACCGGCATTATAAACCGCAGCAAAGGTTGAAACAGTCCCTATACGGTCAGCAGCACACTGAGAAAGCGGTTCAGTCACATTCGTCTTAACATAGGTACCATGATTCGTCGTAAAAACAACATTAGCATCAGGTAAATATCTGCTCTTATAGTAATCTTCGCATTTTAGCTGATTTCCAATAATTCGGCAACCACAAACGGCAACAGTAATTATATGGACAAAATCGGCCTTCGAATCATTAACAATATTATTATTAGCATCACGCACAGCGACAATAAGATTTGCGTCAGCTTCCCTATCCCTACGCACACCAGAAGAAAACATAACAGTATAACGCAAGCCATCATAGGGATGATAATAAGTACTTTCACACGATTGCCAATCCATGCCCGTTCCGCACCCCACAGGAGCACTAGCTTTCTTCAAAACAAACGGAAATTCCGTATTTTTGGAGATTTGTCCATTCTGAACATCACTTGCAGACGTAGAAGCTACAGAATTATCCAAGCCCGATTCCGAGCAACCAACCATCGTCAAAGCAAGAACAGCAGCTGACAAAGTAATCTTTTTCATATTTTTCCTTTATAAAAAAAGTTTTACTTAATATAAGATATTATCATTTTATTCGCAATAGTTAATCTTAAAGGATTCAATTATACTTCACTCATGATACAAAAACTCTAAAATCAACATAAAAAAAAGAACCCGGTGGAAAACCGAGTTCTTTTAATAAAAGAAACTACTGCTGTCCACGAAGAAGTTGGTTTATAAATAGAATATAACTTACAATTCCAGGAACCAGATAATTTTGGTACACTTTTTTCGCCACATCGTTACTTAAATTTTTACGATACGTAGCCGACAACGAAATATCCCCTCCATTTATAGAGACACTTGCAGCAGCAACAATACTAATCGGATTACTGGTTGTCGAATAACCAGCGCATTCACGAGCCAATTCTGACGTATAAGAGCCACCCTGCTTTACTACAAATTGATGTTCCTGGCAAACACCATCCGTCGAACAGCCTCGCGCACAAACAGAGAACTGATAATGAGAAACCGTGTTCCGATACGGATTCCATTCATTCGGTCGTGCATCATTTTTTTTCGTAACCAAGGACCTAAGAGTGTACTGGTGTCCTGCACTATAAGCATCGTCACTTGTATAAACAACGAAACGATATTTTCCGCTATCATCCAAAACTTGCCCAGACCATTCTGCTCCAGCCTTTTGAAGCATCAAGGGAGAATTAGAGTCCGGGAATTCAGGAATATTTTCAGGAACCACAGTCAATTGTTCCAAGATATTTTCCTTTTGGATTTCACTCGTTGAAGGAGTCACGGAATGGTCCATGCCAGATTCAGAGCAGGCAGTCATAGTTAAAGCCAATAAAGCAGCAGATATAGTAAGTTTATTCATATTTTCTCCTATTTTTTTTACCGTGATAAGCAATTTATATATTTCATATAACATTGTAAAGGCATTCAACAAAATAGTAAAAGAATTTTTACAATAATTTATCACAATTTTAAAAAAACTCAGCATTGTACCGAGTTCATTTCATTCCATCCCTTATTATCAATATCGTCCTCAGCTATTTTATACGAATCATTTCCGTAAACAAGGTTTTATTTCCATAAAAAACGGATAAAATTACGGCCGAGTTTTTAATTTCATTCAAATTATCAACAATTTGTTCAGATTTATCCATCGTTTGTTCAGACAAGAGAGTTCCAAGCGGCGAGAACATTCGAATTATTTTACGGTCCTGCTGCGGAGCATATACATAGAGGCATCCGTTAAGCATCTTCGCTTTAACGCCATGATTCCCCATTTTTGAGGCGATTTCAACAGGTTCTTCACTAGAACTAGATTCAACATTTTCCGAAGACGAGGACTTTTCCTGCTCGATACTTGAAGAAGATTCTTCTGACGAAGAAGACGAAACGATCGAACTCGACGAAGTTATTTCGGAACTTGACGAAGCCGCAGACGATTCCGGTTCAACATTTGAAGAACTCGACTCAAGCAAAGAGCTGGACGAAACAATTTCTGAGCTAGAAGATTCGACCACAGAACTCGAGGATTCGATTTCCGAGCTTGAGGATTCAGCCACAGAACTAGAAGATTCAATTTCGAAGCTAGACGAAATCGCCTCAGAGCTTGAAGAAATGCCTTCTGAACTTGATGACATCTCTTCAGAACTTGAAATTGGCGTTTCAGACGAACTTGATTTTTCAACCGATGAACTCGACTCTATAAAAACATTAAACATGACATATTCTTTATCCTCTGATTCTCTTATATCAGAAAGCATAATATTCATGTTCCGCCCATCCCAAAAAATAAATCTGTCAAATTCAGTTACATTTTCACTTCCTGGGAACGGATTTGATTCACGGGGCCAAAAACCCTCTGAGCCAGCCTCAACAATATCAACTCGCAGGTGATCTCTATCATTATTAGGAATTAACCTTCTCCAAACCGAAGGAAGATAATCAATGTGCCAAATCAACAATCCTGAATTCGGCAATTCAGATTCCCATCCTTTATTTGTCCGATATTCCAGTAAAAAGAATTCATCTGGATTTTCTTTATTAGTGATTTGATAAGCCACATTTTCTTCAATTTTGCTCAATTTCACAGAGCCTTCAAAATCTAGTTCTACCGGAGAAAGCCACCCCAAAGACATGCGTTCAAATGCAGAATAAAGCGGAGGAGCACAATCGGTTACACGGTCTTTATTTTCAGGACAATTATGTGCACCATGATCCATGACATCCCATACGCTCGGCGTACCACGATCCCAATCATCAGCATAACGAGTATTGTATAAATCAGGTAAACCAAGAGCATGGCTAAATTCATGAACCATAGTGCCAATTCCCTCTATAATATTTGTCGTTTCATCATAATAGTATGCAGTTACATTTATTTCATTTGCACAAGCATATCTAAAGCCATATTTACCATTACCCAATTCTATGGTATAATCTAAAGAACTCATATGTGGCCAAATAGCTTCTTCCACTCCCGAGCCATTAGATCCAACACCGGCATAAATTAAACAGATATAATCAACCCAATCATCGCCATCTTTATCATATAAACTAAAATCAATTTGATTTTTCATCATATCCAAAGCTTCGTATATAATCAATCTCGCACCATAGGATTTACTACTACTAGATTCTGCCCGATATGAAGCCCGCGTTCCAGAAACTGCTACAGGTCCATACACATCAAAAGTAGGGCGAAATAAGCCATTGGAACTTTTTATAAAGTAATCCCTAACACTACCAATATTATAATATTCATTAAATCCTTCTTTATTCAGAAAATCATTATACAGAGCATTTGGATTTGCATTTTTAAACTTTATATCAGAATATTCAACAAGAATAGTAAGCACACGAACATCACCCTGCGTAATCGTTTTATTCACTTCAGGCAAGCGTTGTATTGGGGAATTAGAAAACTTTGGATCTTCAAGCTTATATATTTCAGTACGAGATGTACCATCTAGCATTTTTTTATAAATCGATTTTTCATTAAGACTCGAGAGGAATTCCTTGTCAGCTTGATTGCGCACTCCCGCATTTCGAGCAATGAATCTAGAAGGCGTTCCATCAACTCCGACATAGGTGTAAAAGCCTTGCTCATTTTTCTGCAAAATGTAGCCATCCACTGTTTCATAAAAATGAAAAAGCTCATCGCCCACTTGACGAACCATAACGGAACTGCCATCGGGCTGTTTCAACGAAAATGTCGCATTACTTGCAGGATTTGCAAAACAGAGTGCCACAAAGGCCAATAATGGCAGCACAATCCGAATTAATTTCATCACTCTCCTCCTAATTATTTTTCGTGATTCAGAAGGAAAGATAATAAATATTTTTTAGGAGTCATGCCTCAAAGAGGAATGACTCCGTCTAAGTTCTAGTAGCTGCGACGAAGTCGCCTAGTAATGAATTTTTCCTTCGGCGACTTTACGGAGATGCTGGCCATAGGGAGATTTGCCGTACTTCGCAGCGGATTCCAGCAATTTTTCCTTGCTGATCCAGCCGTTGATGTAAGCAATTTCTTCGACGGCAGAAATCTGAATGCCTTGGCGGTTTTCGACCATTTTCACGAATTCGCCCGCTTCGATAAGGCTATCCATCGTGCCGGTATCGAGCCATGCAAAGCCACGACCAAGGAGTTTTACATCAAGTTCGCCCTTGTCGAGATAAGTCTTATTGAGATCTGTAATTTCAAGTTCGCCGCGTGCGCTCGGTTTTTGCGTCTTGGCAAATCCCGAAACGCGGTTATCGTAAAAATAAAGACCGGTAATCGCGTAGTTGCTCTTTGGAGTTTTCGGCTTTTCTTCCACAGAAATCACCTTGCCATTATCGTCAAACTCGACAACACCGAAGCGCTCCGGGTCCTCGACATAATAGCCAAATACGCTTGCTCGGCCATTTTCTTCGGCATTCTTCACCGCAGCCTTCAAGAGCGGGCTAAAGCCGTTTCCGTAGAAAATGTTATCGCCAAGCACCATCGCGCAGCAATCATCGCCAATAAACTCTTCGCCAAGAATAAATGCCTGGGCAAGTCCGTCCGGGCTTGGTTGCACCTTGTAGCTCAAGTTGAGGCCCATTGCAGAACCATCGCCAAGAAGGCGTTCAAAGTTCGGCAAGTCCGTGGGTGTAGAAATAATGAGAATATCACGAATGCCCGCCAACATGAGTGTCGAAAGCGGGTAATAAATCATCGGCTTGTCGTAAACCGGCAAAAGTTGCTTCGATGTGACCATCGTGAGCGGATACAAACGAGTGCCAGAGCCTCCAGCAAGAACGATTCCTTTCATAATAAATCTCCTTACACTCGAAAATAGAAAAAAATTTTTGGGCTACCGCCTCGACCCCGTATATTAAAACCATTATTAGACTTTTCTTTGTAAAAAGTTATCTTTGGACCATTATGGCAGAGCAAAATAAGCGTATTCTTAAAGATTTTTTGGATGAACTCGTTGCAAAAGTCAACGGACACCGTTCTAATATTTCGTCCGAAGACGTTTTGGAACAATTTATGGCGTGGGCCGAAGCCCGCGGAACAACGCTATACCCCGCCCAGGAAGAAGCTATCCTCGAACTGTTAGACGGCAAGAACGTCATTTTGAATACACCGACCGGAAGCGGAAAATCCATGGTCGCGCTCGCGCTCCATTTCGACAGCCTCGTGCATGGTCGCCGAAGCGTTTACACCTGCCCTATCAAGGCGTTGGTGAACGAAAAATGGATGGCGCTCTGCAAGGAATTCGGTGCCGAGAACGTAGGGCTTTCGACCGGTGACGCAACCGTCAACCGCGATGCCCCCATCATTTGCTGCACGGCAGAAATTCTTTCGAACATGGCGCTTTGCGAAGGCGAAACGCTCACCATCACGGACATTGTGATGGACGAATTCCATTACTATTCCGACCGCGAGCGCGGTGTCGCCTGGCAAGTTCCGCTTTTAACGCTCCCGCAATCTCGATTCCTTTTGATGAGTGCAACTGTTGGCGCAACAGAATTTTTCGAACGCGACATGACTAAGCACACGGGTCGAGAATCCGTGACCGTCCGCTCTACACAACGCCCGGTGCCGCTCGATTTTAGCTACAGCACCACCGAAATATCGACCGAAGTGCAGAAGCTCGTGAACGAAGGCAAGGCACCCGTTTACGTCGTTCACTTTACTCAGGCCGCCGCCGCTAGCAACGCGCAGAATTTCATGAGTCTTGACCTCTGCACCAAAGAAGAAAAAGTCAAGATCAACGAAGCGATTAAAGAAGTCCGTTTTTCAAGCCCGTACGGCCCCGATGTCAAACGCTGGCTCAAGCAAGGCATCGGCATTCACCATGCAGGACTTTTGCCCAAGTACCGCATCCTCTGCGAAAAACTCGCGCAGCAAGGCTTGCTTAAAGTCATTTGCGGCACAGACACGCTCGGCGTGGGCGTGAACGTTCCTATCCGCACGGTGCTTTTTACGCAGCTCTGCAAGTACAGCGGCGACAAGACCGCCATTTTGACCGCCCGCGACTTCCACCAGATTGCTGGTCGCGCAGGCCGCAAGGGGTTCGACAATGTGGGTTACGTCGTTGCACAAGCGCCGGAACATGTCATTGAAAACCTCAAACTCGAAGCCAAGTCTCGCACGACCGGAAAGAAGTTCCAAAAGAGGAAACCGCCCGAGCACGGCTACATTCCGTTTGACGAAAACACTTTCAAGCGATTGATAGATTCTGCACCGGAGCCGCTGACATCAAGCTTCCAAGTGAACCACGGGATGCTTTTGAACATTCTTAGCCGCCCGACAGACGGTTGCCGCGCCATGCGCAACCTCCTCAAGGATTGCCACGAAAGCAACGCAAGCAAAAAGCAATTGCAGCACCGCGCCTTCCTTTTGTTCCGCAGTCTCGTTGAAAAAAAGATTATCGAATTTGTTCCCGCTGTTGCCGAAGGTTACAGCCACCTGCGCGTCAACATGGACTTGCAAGACGACTTTTCGATGAACCAGCCGCTTTCGCTGTACCTGCTCGACACGCTCCCGAAACTTGACAGCGACAGCCCCGAATATGCGCTTGATGTCATTACCTTGTGCGAAAGCATTCTCGAAAATCCTGATGCCATTTTGCGCATCCAGCAGAGCAAGGCTCGCGATGCCCGCATGAACGAACTCAAGGCGCAGGGCATGGAATACAACCAGCGCCTCGAAGAACTCGAAAAAGTAGAATACCCGAAACCGCTCCGCGATTTCATTTACGACACATTCGATGCCTTCTCCGATATTCACCCGTGGGTCGATGAAAACATCGAGCCCAAGAGTATCGTACGCGAGATGTTCGAGAATTTCAGCACATTCAGCGGTTACGTGAAGCAGTACAATTTGCAGCGTATGGAAGCGATTTTGCTCCGCCACCTGAACGGCGTTTACAAGGTGCTTTCGCAGACCGTGCCCGACGGCTACAAGAACGAGGAACTTTTGGAAATGCAAGATTACCTCGGCGAAATGATCCGCCGCGTAGACTCCAGTTTGCTCGAGGAATGGGAAAAGATGGCGCACCCCGATGATTACCAAAAACGCTTGGACGCAGGAACTGCCGAAGACGAAGCCGAAAAGGCATTTGGTGCAGACAAGGCCGCCGCCGACATCACCTACGACAAGAAACGATTCCTCAACATGGTGCGTCAACGCATTTTCCAAATCATGATGAGTTTGCAAAAGCAAGACTTCGCGGATGTTCTGGACAGCCTTGCCGACGACCTTGACGAAGGCGAACTCTTGGCGGATGCAGAAGGCATACCATGGACCGAAAAGCGATTGCTCGAAATCATGGCCGCATACACTGCCGAGCACCACAGATTCCGCATGGACGTGGAAGGACGTGCGCTAGCTCACACTATAGTCACTTATGAAGGCAACATCATGCAAATCCAGCAAATGCTGCAAGACGAAGAAGGTTTTAACGATTGGAGCATCGATTTCACCGTAAATCTTGATGAAAGTCGCACTGCAGGAATGCCTTTAATAAAAATGGTACACATCGGCGAAGTTTAGAGTATATTAAAAAGAGGATGTTGGTATGAAATATTCTCTTTTTAACTCATTTTTCGAAGGGGTAAAATACACAACGGCAATTTGCGCTGTTGTGGGTACAACCCTTGTATGCTCCGCCCACGCCGACGAAGCAAAAAAGCTCTCGCACACGTTTACTTTCGACGGTGCGTACTACCTCAAAAGCGATTATCAAAAAGGCGACGATCATTTTGCAAAAACGACCGGAGCTTTTGACGGGATTCTCGCCAAGGCAACTTGGAAATCGACTTACACCATTCCGACACCGCTTGGCGAAGGCGAGCTTCTTTCAAGTGCAAATTTGAATTTGAACGGCGGTCTCGAAATTTCGCCGTTAAGCATCCGTCCCATCGCAAGCATTGCATTTTCTCCATTACCATTCCTCGTCTTTGAAGCTGGATCTAGCATTGGTACGGGATGGAACATGCTCGGATTCGAAGGCTTCTGTGAATATAAAAACGGGGACTACAAAAACTTGACTCCGTTTACGCGTTACTATCACGACCATTGGCTGAGCGCCACATTCCAATTCGACACAGGCGCGCTTATCGAAGGCGACTGGACACACGTGGTGATGCTTGCGAACTACCAGATGATTTACAAGGGCATCACAGGACTCGACAAAGGAACGCTTTGGGCATGGCAAACCACCCAAGGTTACGTGAACGGCCTCGGCTATGAATTTATTGCAGTACTCGGTTACCAAATGCCGACTTTCGTTAATTTGGTCGGATTCATGGCGGACATGTACGGGTACTACCGTAATAGCGATTATGGGGAATACGCAAACACTTACGGTAAATTCATGACCGTAGAGCTAAACCTGTTTGCCAATTTCAAGCTAAACGATAAAAACTCGTTGACCGTTGACGCCAGAGTTTCAAGCCGTAGAAGTTTCGCCTCAGACCACAAAAAAGGCAAGGAAGAACCTTACCTTTTGCAAACCGGGCGCGAATGGTATTTTGATTGCATCGCACTCAGTTGGGAACGTACATTTTAGCGATTAGATTTCGCCGCCGAACTCAAAGCCTGCTTCTTCAATTGCAGTTTTCAAAGCGGACTCGTCTACAGAACCTTCGATGACGAGTTCTTTTTTTGCAACATTCGCAACTGCGAAGACAACTCCTTCCAGCGCAAATGCAGCCTTTTCGACACACGCCTTGCAATGGCTGCAGTTCATACCATTCACGCGGTAAGTTTTGGACGTCGGTTCGTGATGTTCATGCGCATGATTATGCTCGTCATCATCGTCGCAGTCGCAATGGTCATGGTGGTCGCCACAGTTGCAATGAGAATCGCCGCAGTGCCCAGCTTTACGAGTCACTACAGTGTAAAGGATTAACAGAGCAAGCAATCCTGCACAAATGTAATCGAATACACCAAGAACTTCATGACCGAGGCATTCCGCAGCACCGCCCGGAAGCATTGCCGAAAGGAACGTATCCATAAAGAACGTATCCACGATAAAGCCAAAGCCAATCGCCCCCACAGCAATCGAAACGAGGTACGCAATCAGCGTGCGCTTGCCAAACGCCTTACCGACCACCAGCATCGAAGCGATACTCGTTGCAGGACCAGCCATCAAGAGCACAAGAGCGGCCCCCGGCGTAATGCCCTTTGCCACCAGCGCAAGCGCAAGCGGAATGGAGCCCGTCGCGCAAGTGTACATCGGCATTGCAAGCAAAAGAATCGCAATCATGCAAAGGAGCGGGTATTCACGAAGCGCCATAAAGAAATCGTTTGGAACAAACGCTGCAATCAAAGCACCAAGCAAAAGGCCAATCATAAGCCACTTGCTTACATTGCCCACCATATCCACCAAACCATAACGGAAAGTTTCTACAATCTTTTGTCCGAAATTCATGCTATGAACATCAACGGATTCGCAAGAGCAGCAACAAGTCTCAGAATGGCACACGGAGCCAGTCGAAGTGCCGGCCGAAGCACTGCAATGATCTTCATGATGATGTTCCGAGCATTTACCAGAATGCGAGTGTTCTGAATGAGAATGCGCGGACTTGGAATATGCTGATTCATGATGAGAAGCTTTGGCGCTCGCTTCCGCAGGCTCGTTACGCGTTGCAAAATTCGTAAACACGCCACCCACAAGCGCCGTCACAAACGCAGCAATCGGGCGCAAGATCGCAAACGGAAGCCCAAGCAACGAATACGTTGCCAATATAGAATCAACGCCTGTCGCCGGAGTCGAAATCAAAAAACTCACACTGGCGCCCTTGCTAGCCCCTTCCCTGCGAATCGCAATCGAAGTCGGAATCACGCCGCAACTGCAAATCGGAAGCGGAACGCCAAACAACGCCGCCCACAGCACCGAACTAAAGTTCGACTTAGAAATCTTCGGTACATACAAAGCATTCGGAATCCAAACATGAATAACGCCCGCCAGCAAGAAACCAAGCAGCAGGAATGGCGCCATTTCCGAAAACAGCGTAATAAATTCACGAACAAAAGTGATAACAAAATCCATAACTAGCCCTTCTTCTTATGCAAAATGTGAGCGAGACCTGTATTAAAAATTTCACCGATATGACTGTCATCGAGCGCGTAATAAATTTTGCGCCCATCGCGAGTCGGTTTCACTAAATTTGCCGTACGCAAAATGCGCAACTGATGGCTCACCACAGATTGTTCCAAGTTCAATTTCTCAGCAATAGCGCTTACCGACATCTCGCCTGAAAGCAACAGATGAATCACGCGGATGCGCGTGGTATCGCCAAAGAACTTGAAGAATTCCGAAAGTTCGAAAAGAGTATCCAAGGAAATATTTTGAATATTCGTCTCTTTTTTCATAATAAATCCAATTTAATTGTTTTGATATATGAACAACAATTCATATATACATATTTTCATACAATCAGTCAAGAGTAACATATCAAATTTCGGGCCATTTGGAGTCTACTGCGCCCAAACGAGATGTTTTTGATTATTATATTTTCATTACATGCAAGAATATTCCCGAAGGAACTATTCAAAAAAAAGGAGTTTTTATGAAAAAATTTGCAGCCGGCATTTTGACCGCACTCTGCGCCACAGCAATCGCAACCGCACAACCGACAGATCAGTACGCACCAGGTAATGTTCAATCCAACGAATGGGTTGATGCACAACAATCCACAGCGGCACAGCAAGTTGAACAAAGCGCAAGCGTCCAGCAGCCAGCAAACGTACAAAACAGCATTAGCGCCACAAACTCCACCATTACGAACGTTACAAACGTCACCGACACTACGAACGTCAATGCAAACGACAACACAGCAATGCCAATAGACGAGCAGCCCGTCGTTCTCCCTCCGAAAAAATCTCCTGTAGGCATCGGCGCAAGAGCCGCTTTCATTTACGGTAACTTCTGGGGGTTCAAAGATCTTGAATCTGACGGCATGGAACCGCCAACCGGCTTTGGTGGCGAATTCGGTATTACAGCACGTTTCGGCATGGTAGACGGGCTCCAGTTTGCTCCTGAAATTCTTTTCCGCATTTTCGACGTCAGCCATGACGAAGACGAAATCGAAAGAGAATACAACCAAATGTTCCTTGATTTCGCTCTTTACATCCGCGGCATCTTCGGTGGTGGATTTTTCCTCGAAGTCGGTCCGCAAGTTTCCATCAACACAAGTAGCGAATACACTTACGACGGACACACCAACAATTTCGAGAAAATCGAACAAGCCTCTGCTGAATTCGGTCTCAACTTTGGCGCCGGCTACTACATTTTGGACAACCTAAGCCTTAACTTCCGCTGGTATATGGGATTCACCGAAATATTCCCCGACGTGAAATACGAAGGCGACATCAATAGTATCAAAGACGAAAAGAACAAAAAGAACACCTATTGGTCTACCATCAACCTGAAGGGCGCACACACAATGATGTTCAAGTTTGGCGTCACATACTGGTTCATCTAATACGGTGTAAAAATGAGTTCGCTTCAATCCTTGAATTTGCAACCGATTCTTTCAACCGAAGGTATGCGCGGTCTTGATGCCGCATCAAAGAAATATTTTGCAAAAGAGGTGACAAGCGAACCATCCGAAACAGACGTAATCCAAAGCGGATACACGTTGATGCAAGAAGCGGGGGCCGCGCTATTCAAGTTCGTTCAAGCAAAAGCCCTCGAGCCCATCGCAATTTTTATCGGCGGTGGGAACAATGGTGGTGACGGACTCGTTCTCGCGAAGCTCCTGCTACAAGCAGGAATAAAAAGCACCACATTCAGTCTCGTTAACGAAAGCAAATTCAAGAACGAAGCCAAGTTAGCACTTGAAGATTTTCAACAGGCTGGCGGTGCTCTTTTCGATTTCAAAAAAATCACTGAGGAGCCTAAACAAGCATCGTTCCTTTTGCACGACGGATTCAAAATCATTGTTGATTGCATGCTCGGGAATGGCGCCAAAGGCGAGCTCCGCCCTGAATTCGCAAGTGCCGTACAGGCAATCAACGAAAGCGGGCTCCCAGTAATTGCAGCTGATGCGCCCACGGGCTACGATTCAAGCGCACACATTTGCAACAACATCTGCATTCATGCAGACCAAACAATGTTGTTCGGATTTCCGCGATTGGATGCTTACGCAAAAGAAGGCGCTCGTGCATTCCGTAAAGCAGTTGTTGCGCAGCTCAGCTACCCCGCTGAAGTCGTCCTGCAATTCGATGAAAAGGTTTACCTCGTCACGGAAGAAGCCATTCCGCAACTTCTACCCGAACGCGATGAATGGGGCGACAAGCGAAACCAAGGAACGGCTTTAATCATCACAGGTTCCAAGGACATGCCGGGAGCAGCAGCGCTTTGCACAGAAGCAGCGCTTCGCAGTGGTGCGGGACTTGTGACATTGGCGGCGCCGCAAGCAATCACGCCAATTATACAGGCAAAGCTATCGGAACCCGTTTTCTGTAGCCTAGAGGACTGTGCAGGCGAAAAATGCCGCGAAGACGCTCGCTGCGAGAATCGCGGAGTTCTGCAACCGCAACACATCCCGACGTTATTAAAGCGCGCAAAATACGCAAGTGCTATCGCCATCGGTCCTGGGCTTTCTACAAACAAAGAAACTATCCAAGCCGTTCTTGATTTGCTCCCGCAACTGGACGTGCCGACAGTCATCGATGCCGACGCATTGAACGCCATCGCAACATTGAATGAAACCGCAGCAATGAACTGCACAGCAACGGCAAACTGCGCAGCCACCAAAGACCGCGCAGTCACCGCAAACATTGCCGCAATCCAGTATTTACGCGACTTGCAAACGCCCACAATTTTGACACCGCATGTTCGCGAATTTGCAAGACTTTTCGGAGCACTTCCCGAAAACAGCTGTGACATTCCAAACTGTTTAAAAGCCATCGCAGTAAATACAAACAAAGTCATTTTATTAAAAGGCGCCCCTACCTACATTGCCTCGCCAGACGGAAACGTTTACGTTATTCCTTTTGCCAATTCAGGTATGGCAAAAGGCGGCAGCGGAGATGTTCTTACCGGCATTATCGTCGCGTTACTTTCGCAGGGACTCGACGCCCCTGAAGCCGCCGTTCTCGGCGCTCTCTTGCATCAAAAAGCAGGCCGCATCACCCGCGAAGAACTCGGCGCATTCAGCATGCTTCCGAGCGACGTGATCAAGAATTTGCATAAAGCGTTTTAGCCCAACCCATGCATGCGACGCTCGGCTCGCTCGTTTTGGCACTTTCACTTCGTTCAAGTGCGAAATGCTAGCCTCGGTCATATCCATGCAAGCATGTCTACGACGCTCGGCTTACGCAGTTTTTGCGCTCCGCGCCAAAACTGCATCGGCTCGGTTATACAGGTAAGCAAGCTTCCCTGTGCAACTCTCGCCTCGCGCGTTTTTGCTACATTCCCTCTCATGGCAGAAAAGACATTACTCCTTCTTGATTCCTTCGCACTCGCGTTCCGCATGTTCTACGCTTACAGCCAGAACCCGCTCGTCAACAGCAAGGGCGAAGAAGTTTCCATGATGCACGGCTACTGGGGTGCGGTGTTGCGCATTTTGGCAAAGCACAAGCCCACGCATTTTGCGATTGCCCGCGATGTCGCGCACACAAAGACTTTCCGCCACGAACTTTACCCGGACTACAAGGCCAATCGCGGCCCGATGCCCGAAGAAATGGCGGCACAGATGCCGCTCCTTTGCGAATCTCTGGAAGCAAGCGGCATCCCACTTTTGTCAGAGCCCGGCTACGAAGCCGACGACGTGATGGCAAGCGCTGCCGAAGCTGCCGTGAATGCAGGTTTTGACCATGTCGTAATTATCAGCAAAGACAAGGATATGTCACAAATCGTGACCGACAAAATCCACCTTTTCCACTTGGAAAAAGGCGCCGACGGCATTGATTTTGGACCGCAGCAAGTCCTTGAAAAGTACGGCATTCCGCCTGAAAAAATCCGCGATTACCTCGCGCTCATGGGCGACTCGAGCGATAATGTTCCGGGCGTTCCCAAAGTCGGCCCGAAAACCGCCATCCAGTTACTAACTGAATACGGCGACATGGATAACATTTATGCAAACCTCGACAACATCAAGAAGAAAGGCTTGCACGACAACCTCGCAAACAACAAGGAACAGGCGTTCCTCAGCCGCGAACTCGTGACGCTACAGACAAAGCGCGCCTACAATGGCAACCTCGATGCCCTTGAATTTTGCGGCATCCACAGCGATACGCTCGAAGGAATTTTCAAGGAACACGAAATCAACAGCTTGATCCGCTTGCTCGAAAATGTCCCGAGCAAAACGGGATTCGTCCGCGATTCCGACAGTGGCTCCGGTGATTCTTGCGGTTGCAACGGCGACTCCGGCGAAAACGAAGCAGTCCAAAAAGCCAGTTTCCCAGCGGACCTCCCGCCTACATACATCTGCGTCGACAGTCAAGAAACGTTCGAACAGATGAAGAAGGAATTTAACGCCGCGACCGAAATCGGCATCGACACCGAAACAGACGGACTCGATCCGATGCAATGCAACATTGTCGGACTTTGCCTCGCCGCTGCCGAAAAAGACGGTTCCGTCCCCAAGGGCTATTACGTCCCGCTCGGCCATACCGACGACATCGGATTCCCTTACCCGAGCGGCAAGGGCGGCAACTTCGACTTCAACATCATCAAGAAGTGGTTTATCAACTTTTGGGACGATTCTTGCGAACCCGCTACAGCCAGCAATAGCGATTCGTCCGCAACAGGTGCAACCAAGCGTTCCCTCGTTTTCCACAACGCAAAATTCGACTTGCATGTTCTTGCCCGCACATTTGGCCTCACGCAAAAGCAAATCGACTCAGCAAACATCGTCGATACGCTGATCGCCGCATGGATGCTCTCGCCCGGCCAAACCGGGCTCGGCCTCGACAACCAGGTGATGCAACTCCTGCAGCACGAAATGATTCCTATCGAGAACCTCATCGGCCGCGGCAAGAATCAAATCACGTTCAATCGCGTAAACATCAAGGACGCGACCGAATACGGTGCCGAAGACGCCGTCTACACGCTCCGCTTGTGGAAGCCGCTCCGCGCCAAGCTGCAAAAGTACGATTACGAAAAATACTTCTTCAGCCAGGAAATGCCGCTCCTCAAGGTGCTTTACCAGATGGAAGGTGTTGGCGCATTCGTCGACACGAAGATTCTCAAGAAGCTCGAAACCGATTTGCAGCACCGCATCGAAAAGCTCGAAAAAGAAATCTGCGACATGGCCGGTTTCGAATTCAACATCGGCTCGCCCAAGCAGCTCGGCGAAGTGCTTTTTGATACGCTCGGACTGCCCGAAATCAAAAAACGCAGCACGGACGCCGCCGTCCTCGAAGAACTCAGTTTCCGCTCAGCGCACCCCATCGTCTTTGCAGTCATCGAATATCGCGAACTCAAGAAGATGCAGAGCACATACGTTTCTGTGCTCCCGACGCTCGTGAATCCGGACACCAAGCGCATCCACACGAGCTTTATCCAGTGGGGTACCGCGACAGGCCGCCTTTCGAGCCGCGATCCGAACTTGCAGAACATCCCCGTCCGTAGCGAACTCGGCAAGCAAATCCGTGCCGCATTCGTGCCACAGAATCCAAGCAACGTGATTCTCGCGGTGGACTACTCGCAGATTGAACTCCGCATGCTCGCGCATTTGAGCGGTGATGAAGCGCTCATCGAAAGCTACAAGGAAGGCATCGACATCCATGCCCGCACCGCTGCCGCCATTAACCGTGTAAGTCTCCAAGACGTAACCGCTGATATGCGCCGCGACGCCAAGGTAGTGAACTTCGGCGTGCTCTACGGTATGACCGCCTTCCGCCTCTCCCGCGACTTGAAAATCCCGATGGGGCAAGCTAAGAGCTTCATCGACGGCTACTTCGAAATGTACCAGGGCGTGCAAAAGTTCATCGACGACACCAAGGCCGCCGCCCACCGCGATGGTTACGTAGAAACGCTCTCCGGCCGCCGCCGCTACATCGCAGGCATAGACAGCTCCGACCGCATGGAATCTCAAATGGCCGAACGCATGGCCGTGAACACCCCCGTGCAGGGCAGCGCCGCCGACCTCATCAAAATTGCCATGATCCGCATCCAAAAACGCATCAACGACGAAAACCTCCCGCTCCGCATGATGCTCCAGGTGCACGACGAACTCGTATTCGAATGCCCCCGCGACCAAGTCGAAAAGCTTTCCGAGATGGTCAAATCCGAAATGGAAGGCGCCATGGAACTCAAAGTTCCGCTTGTCGCCAGCGTCGGATTCGGCAAAAACTGGCTGGAAGCGCACTAATGAGCATTGACAACATGTAAATGGAAAATGACGGTAATTTCCGTCATTCGACTTTTTTTCGATATATTTTTTAGCAAAAGACACGTGCGTTTTTGGGGCGCACTGTTTTTGGTTATGGGTATTAAAAATATACGAGGTGAATATGAGATGTATTGCAAAGATTTCTGTTCTTTTAGGACTTTGCACAATTTGCGCATCCGCAGCAGTGGATCAATGCAAACCTATTGGTTGGGCAACCCGCTCAGGCCGCACATCGACCGCATTCGAAGTGACCGGTGGCGGCAACACCACCCCCATTACGGTGAAAACTTTTGCGGACCTGCAAAAATACGCGAAGGATTCTTCTCCGCGCGTCATCTACATCGACGGCACTCTCGGAGATGGCTGGAGCGGAACTTCCGGCAGCCGCCTGAACATCACGGCAAGCAACAAAACGATTATCGGTTTAAAGCCGGGAACGCTCTTGAAAGCGCCCATCCACATCACGAGCAAGGCCTCGAACATCATCGTACGAAACATTGTCATCCAGGGCCCGGGCAGCAACGCCGACCAAGCTTGGGACAACCTCACCATCGAAGGCGAGGCGAAGAACATCTGGATTGACCACTGCGAATTCTGGGATGGTCAAGACGGCAACGCCGACGTGGTGAAAGGTTCTGATAACGTCACATTTACTTGGTGCATTTTCGGCTACAAGAAAAAGAGTACGCACAATCTCTCGAACCTCATTGGCAGTTCCGATAATGAACCCGTGAGTGAAGGCAAACTGAACGTGACCTACATGTTCAACTGGTGGAAAGCAGCAAACCAGCGCAAGCCCCGTTGCCGCTACGGAAATGTGCACGTAGTAAACAATCTCTTGACCGGTGATGCAAGCATCACGAACGGAACCGATGTGCTAGGCATTTCAGCCGGCCACATGTGCAGAGTCCGCACCGAACGCAACGTATTCATCAACGAATCGAATCCGATTTACACCGGAAACGCAAACGGAACTGGCGTAAACGAAGTCATCGATAACATTTTCACGAACTGCACAGGCAATACCAAAGGCACAGGAACTTCTTTCACACCTCCTTATGAATACTCAAGTTTCATGCTCAAGGCAATCGAAGTCGAAGCTGCGGTAAAAGCAAACGCAGGCGCCACCCTCAAAAGCCCAACAGAATGTGACGCAAACTACGTAGAACCACCCCCACCAACACCGGATAAAAAGTATCAAGCCGAAGACGGAACCATTGAAGGAGGTACAAACGAAAGTACAAACGGAGGATTCCACGGCAAAGGCTACGTGAACTTCGACAAGGGCGGAAGCGCAACTGTCACCGTCAAAGTTGACACCGCAGGCGAATACAAATTCGACATTGATTTCGCAAACGGTTCCAATGAAACTCGCAGCCTCACAATAACCGCCGGCAAATCCACCACCACATCTGAATTCAAGACTACAGGCGGATGGACCACATGGGAAACGCAAAGTTTCTCATTGGAACTCGCCGCGGGCGAAAATGCAATAAAATTTTCAACAGTAGACGGCAATGACGGCCCCAACATTGACCAATTTGACGTCACACTCGTTAAAGCAGCTAAGCCCGATTCCAGCAAAAATGATTCCTTAACAGCCATCCACTACATCGCACAAAGACCATTTTCATCATTTTTTGCGCGCTCTACCATCCAAAATTCCGCAAAATTATTCAATACAAGTGGAAAAATGGTGCGTGCAGTTCAAATTTCAGGCAAATCCATTGACATAACAGCAATTTCTCGCGGACTCCCCGCCGGAATTTACCTCCTGAAAGCAAGCGTTCAAGGAACCAAGATCTGTAAAATGATCTCGGTACAACCTTAAAACTACGGCTCCCGAAAGGGAGCCTTTTATGTTCTCAAAAAAAGTTCTTAAAAAATTTGAGATTTTTCTCACAGATTAACTTACAAAGTTGATATTTTTTGTAAAATATCATTTTTTCAGTTGCGATTCAACACATTTTCATATATATTACTAAGCAAAAGATGGGTGTATTTTCAATTAGGATGAAAATCAGGGATGTTTGCGAGTATAAAAGCGCTATAACTTTCGCGCCAAATGTTCTCAAAAAATTCTAAAAATCATCAAAATTTCAATACAAAGACACCCCAAACGCAAGTTTCAATAAGGAGTCTTAGCAATGAGATTTAACACTTTCGGCATCGCATGCAGCACACTGCTCATGGCCGCATCGGCATTCGCCGCTCTCCCCAAGGCAAGCGCCTTGGTCGCCCCCATGGGTATGGGCTACAACATCGGCAACACGATGGAAGTACCGGAAAACCCGACCGCTTGGGGAAACCCTCTCCCGAATGCCGCCTACATCAAGGCCATTAAAAACGCCGGTTTCAACACCGTGCGTATTCCCTGCGCTTGGTACTCTCATTCCGACGCTCTCACCAAAGACATCGCAGCAAACGGCGGCAACGCCGACAACGACGCTTACACTCACGTAGGCAAGGCTAGCGATTTCACGAACCCGACAATCGACGCAGCCTGGCTCAAGCAAGTGAAAGACGTGGTGGACATGATCATTGCCGAAGGCATGTACGTGGTGCTCAACTCTCACTGGGACGAAGGCTGGCTCGAAGACCGCGTATATGACGGTGTCGCAGCAAGCCCCCGCAACGGCGCAAAAAACATCGCCAACAACGCAGCCACCACCAAGGCACGTCAAGCCGCCTTCTGGAAGCAGATCGCCACCTACTTCAAGGACTACGACGAACACCTCCTCTTTGCAGGCGCCAACGAACCGGGCGTGAACGACCCGTGGAACGGCACGCAATGGGAATTCGACAACACCCGTATGCAGGTTCTGAAGAGCTACTACGACGCATTCATCACTTCTGTGCGTAGCGCAGGCGGAAACAACGACACCCGCACCTTAATCGTGCAGGCACCGCGTACCGAAATGGACATGGCACCCATGCTGAGCCAGAACTTCCCCACCGACCCGGCTGGCGAAGGCTACATGATGGCCGAAGTCCACTACTACCCGTATCAGTATTCTTTGATGACCGCTGACGAAGATTGGGGCACGCAGTTCTACTACTACACCGGTCTTTCCAGCACGAACGACACCAAACACAACATGGGCTGGAACGTCTACAGCAACAGCATTGACAACAGCGCCCTCGGCACTCCGAACCAGATCAAGAAGGCCTTCGGCGAACTGAAGACCATGTTCTGCGACAAGGGCATTCCCGTAATTATCGGCGAACTCGGCGCCATCAAGCGCACCGGCCAAATCACCGACGCCGCAAATCTCAAGCTCCATTTGCAGGGCCGCGCACTCTTCTATGGCGAAGTCGCGAAGAATGCCAAGGCAAACGGCATCGTTCCTTACGTTTGGGACACCGGCGCAGAAGATGACGGCAACATGACCATCATCACCCGTCAGAAGGGCACCAACACTATTCTCGACCCGGATGTTCTGAATGCATTGCAGAAAGCTTACGGACAAGAAGGCAACAACAACAGCAACATCGATAGTCTCGTGAACGAAAACGAAGTTCCCGACGATCCGAGCGGCAAGGGCGCCTTGATCACTTACACGACCAAGACCGCAGACTCTAGCGAAACAGGCACCGTCCGCATAAACCTCTCCAACGCAAACAAGGATCTTTCCAAGTATGTCGGCCTCGAAATCCGCATGAAGGGCGCAGTCGCAACCGCAGGCCCGTGCACCGGCGCCAGCGATGGTTGTGGCGATTACGGTTGGACATCCATGGACCTCTTCATGATGACCGGTTCTAGCTGGGCATGGTTTGACGCTCCGGTATTGGAACAGGCCGACCAGGGACTCGACGCCACCAAATACCAGACCTTCCAAATCAAGTGGACTGATTTCCGCACCGAACCGACAGGCCTCGACGCCGCTAACGCCATCGGCCTCAACCTCTACGGCACGCAGGTTTCCGGTTCCATCATCATCGACTATATCAAGGGCATCAACGCTGACGGCACTACGACTATTATCGATGACTTCGACAAAAAGCCGTCTACGGAAGGCACTGCAACAGGCAAGGTCGTAGCGGCTTCTAGCGACATCACCATCGCCATCCGCTCCGCACGCACCGCAACCGCATCCAAGATGCTCGTGAACGTGCAGCCGGGCATGGTAAGCGCAACATTCAGCGCCAACAAGGTCGGCAACGCAACAGTCACCCTCATGAACACCTTGGGCCAAGTCATTGCGCAACAGAACATGAGTACAAAGGTTGGCGCAAACGATGTCAAGTTCAGCACGAACTTCCGCGGCCCAGCAGTGCTCATCGTCAAGCAGGGCAGTCAGAAGAACGCACAAAAGATTACATTGCGCTAACCCTTAAGCCATCCTGGGTTTCTTCCGGGATTAGCGCACAGCAACTTTACGATTCTCCTTGCAGCTGGAGTGTTTGCGCAAGGAAAAGGGCCCGGCACTAGCCGGGTCCTTTTTCATGTTCTCTCCTAACGACCGAACAATAAACTATTCGCGATTCGTAGCAAGAGCCTTTATCGTGAACTCGCCACTTAGCCCAACCTTCGCCGTCACGCGGAATACAATTTCACCGGCACGTTTCGCAGCATCTTCGCCAGAAATTTTAAACCTATCACCATCTGTAACCCTATTCAAATTGTTCTGTTTAAAATCACTCCATTTAAAGCAAGCAACTGCATCTTTCGTCTCAACAGGTAAAGCAACGGATGGCATCACACTCGGGCCAAACGTATAATTATAACCCAGTGAATCATTATACGCAGAGCCTAAGCCAATTTCCATAGAAATGGGAACTGTCGAAGTGTACGTGACACAAAGCCCGCCCCAGTTCGAGATATCAACCGGAATATAATTCGGAATAACCTGGAACGACTTTTCATTTATCGGAATCGTATCCGCACCGTCTTGCGCCAACTTGAACCCGAACAACGCTATCGGTTCATAGCCAAGATTGGCATCATCCATAGAGACTTCCGTCTGCAAAAAGCCATCCGAACGCTCCATAGTCGCAATAAGATAACCGTCATGGTAATCATCGGGCGCCATAAAATCGTCCCAGCTGAAATCCGCACCATCCGTATAAGCGAACCACCCGCCTTGAGCCAAGTTTTTCCACGAATCATCCGCATAACGTGCCACATTGACTTTTTCTTCATAAGCTTCCCACAAATCACCTCGTGGGGCCGGAGTTCCTGAGCTTGACGAAATGCTAGAACTCGACAACGCAGCAACGCTCGATGAGCTCGGCAAAGTTACAACACTCGATGAGCTAGCAGGCTTCAAAGTTTGACTGGAATACGTTGCAAGCCCCTTGATATTGAACTTGTATTCTCCAGGCGCGGCCGAGATTCTAAACTTAATCGCAACAAGTTGCTTTGCGGCCTTTTCACCGGTATTATTCATCCATGTTTCAGGCAGCTTATTTGCCCAAGCCGGGAATCTAAATTCACTCCATTTAAAGCATTTTGTCTCACCTTCTGGAGTTTTAGTCTTAGGCAAACTAACCGCAGGAGAAGCATAGCCCAACAAAGCATCTACAGAATCGCCCAAATCCAATTCTAGCGCAGGTGCCGCTTCCGACGTATAGCTGATGCAGACACCGCCCAAGCTTGATACATCGACCGGGACAGCTTTTCCTGCGTTATCCTTTGCAAGCACGAAACTGACGCCCGCAAACGGGTTATACGTCAATCGGCCCTTCTCCAGCACTGCCGTTCCGCAAATGCCATTGCACGAATCAACAATAATTTGCTCGTCCTGAATGCTGACCAGATCTCTCGGCCAAACAATAGACGATTCTCCGCCATTCTGGCCATCCGTTTCCGTGAACCAATGACCGTCAGCTTTCGCATTGGCTGGCAAAACAGCCGCATAGCGAGCGGAATTGATAGAAAAGCCGCCAGCACTCGGATTCCACAAGTCGCCAGCACCAACATCAAAAGAACTGGACGAAGCTATCGTCCCCGAGCTTGACGAACCATACGCCGTCAAGACATTCGGATCCTCCGACGAACCGGAAATACCGTCATCCGAGCAACCAAGCACTGCAAGCGAAATCGCCCCAGCGCAAGCCATATAAAGTTTCTTATTCATAAGATTCCTCCTCCCTCTCAATTTTTTTTGTCAAAGGGAAAAATTGTAAATTCAACCTGTAAACTTGATCAAGTTTTCCGCAATTCGCCGCAATCGAAATGATTTTTTTGCGGCAAGCATCCAACTCTTTCACGATTTCTTCATAACCTTCGCGATTTACGCCCAAAGTAACGCCCGAAACATTGCGTTCATCGGCATTAAATTGGTCAACGGACTGTATACCAAGACGCCCCATTTCTCGGTGCATCATGCGGATGGCAAGCGGCAACGCTTCTTTTGAACCTGTAACCGCCTTATCCGTCTGTTCATAAACGTTTTCGTGGGTCTGCTTTAAGAATCCAGCACGTTCCAAGAACGCAAGCGACTTGCGAACTTCAAGCGCAGAAATCTCTTGCGAACAAGCTTTCGCAATTTCGCCAGGCATCGCACCCGGCATCATCGGCGCCAGTTCACGCACCACCTGATTTCTCCAACTATCGTAATACTCGAACGCATTCTCATCAATGACACGCACTTTATTCGCTGCCGAAATCGAAACCATCTTATCGAGGTAAGCTTTCTTGGCATCATCCTTTTGTGCATTGACAAAACCGACCATCGCTTCAAAGTATTCAATTTCATAACCGACAAGTCCCATCGCAACAGCCACTCGATTCATCGTGACTCGGCTCAAACTGCTCTTGCCATCGCAAACAAGTTTCAAATACGAAGGCGACGTGAACCCCGCAATTTTCGCAAACTCGCGCCATGTAAACGCAGAAGTTCTTTTACGCTCTTCGTAAAAGTCAGCCATGTAGGCACGGTAATCAGTATATTCGACAATCGGTTTCATATTAATCAATATACATTAAAAAAATTTAAAAGTCAATATAAAATGATACAAAATTATCTAATTTTGTAATTTTTAGCATTATTTATAGAATTTAAAAACGTTTTTAAAGTGCTAAATGATACAAACGTATCATTTAAGCGAAAAAATCCATTTTAGTGCATACAGAAAAAGACCCGGTCGAAACCGGGTCCTCGCTTTTCCTCCTAACAAACTACCATTCAGACGCCCAATCGCGTACGAACGCACCTTCTTCATCGAGGAACATTATATGGATAGCGCCAATGCCAAATCTATAATCATCTTCTTCAACCGCTTGAATTTTCAGCCTTACAGACATCGTTTGCTTAGCAGCATTTTCCACCTTTTCTTTAATACGGAACGCTTCATAAATGTCATGTGTCATCATGTCAGTTAAACCACTCATTTCATTTACCTCACCATCATAAGGAGTAATACGATCCTTAGGCAAGTGGAAATGGCCCCAATCAATGCATCGTTTTTCAGTCTTTCGAGTACTGGGCAACTCTGACCACGGCAAGCCATCCGACGAATCGCTTACAACCAATTCAACCCTTATGGGTAATTCTGAATAATATTCAAAGCAGACCGCATTCCAATTCGATATGTCAACAGGTAGCGTTTTTCCTTCACCATCTTTAGCGATTCCAAAGCCGAGTGACACATACGGATCCGCTTGGCTAGCTCCTTTTTTCAGGGATGCAACTCCACATACACCCTTGCACGATTCGACAACCGGAGTCAACGAATTTTCCGCACCCAACGCTACCGGCCAACGAACAGACGACTGCCCGCCCACATTTTCGTCCGCAGACCAATACCAACGGCCATCTTCCACGGCGTTTTCCGGCCAAAGATTTTCAGAGAAGGACGATGTTTTAACACGAGCTGCATCTTTAGTAGGAGTCCACAGAACTCCGTCATAGCCGTTCAACACAAACTCACCCGGTGCAGCATTCGTTCCAACAGCACTTGTAGATGCCGGGTTTTCTTCTTCCGGCGCACCGTCCGCTTTCGTTCCAAAATACTTGATATCGAACTTATATTGCCCAGGTTCGTTCTGAATTCTAAACATCAGACCAACCAATTGTTTAGCAGACTGCACTCCGGCCTTTCGACTCCAGCCATCTGGAAATTCTTTTTTCCAAGAAGGAAATTCAAACTGGCTCCAATTAAAGCACTTTGTCACCTCATTAAGCGCTTGTGGCAAAGCTACAGCCGGGAAGCCAAAGCCATCGTCAAACAACGCCCCTAGCGAATCTCCCAAATCAAGCACCAGCGAAGCCGCCACATCAGACGTATACGAAATGCAAACGCCGTTCCAATCAGAGACATCCACCGGAGCGGGCTTACCAGCGTCATCCCTGGCCATAACAAAGCCAACGGCGGCAAAGGGCTGCATTGTCATCGATCCTTTTTTCAAATCGGCGACACCGCAAATGCCTTGACACGAATCAATAACAGCAGACAGGGAATCCGCATCATCGCCCAACGCCACAGGCCATACAATAGAAGATTGCCCGCCTTCATTTTCATCCGCTCCGCGAGCTTCCCAAAACCAATGTCCATCTGCATGCGTATTCGCAGGCAACATAGACGCATAGAGCGCCGCATTGACATGGTAATCACCCGCCCGAGGATCCCACAACGAGCCACCTTTCGCACACGTATTCGGTTCCACCGACGTTCCGGCAAGACCATTGTCGTCAGCACACGCGGCAAAAGCAAGTGCCATCGCGCCACAAGCCGCATAAAGTTTCTTATTCATCTTAAACCTCCTCGTTTTTTGCCACCTCTTTAGAAAGAGGGAACAATTGTAAATTCAATCTGTAAACTTGTTTGATATTACGACAGTCATCTGCCATCGCGGTAATTCTTTTGCGGCATTCGTCTAATTCATAAACGATGCGTTCGTAAGTCTCATGGTCAATGCCCATCGTAACGCCCGTAATGTTACGCTCGCTCGACGTAAAGCGGTCTAGCGAATCGACCGCCAAGTTGCCCATTTCGCGGTGCATCGAACGAATCGCAAGCGGGAGCCCTTCCTTGGAGCCTTCCACGGACTTTTCTGTTTGCACATAAACGTTTTCGCCCACCTGCTTGAGAAATCCCGCGCGTTCCAAAAAAGCAAGTGACTTGCGGACTTCGAGCGCAGAGACTTCTTGCGTACACATCTTGGCAATTTCGCCCGGCATCGCCCCCGGCATCATCGGAGCCAGTTCACGCACCACCGGATTTTTCCAGGTGTCGTAATACTCGAACGCATCCTTATCGACAATGCGCACTTTATTATCGAGCGCAATCGAATGCATTTGTTCTAAGAACTTCTTCTTGGTTTCATCCGTCTTGGCGTTGCCAAACTGAACCATTGCCTCGAAGTACGTCACTTCGTGACCAGCAAGTCCAATCGCTGACGCCACACGGTCCATGGTCACTTTGCTGAGATTCGTTTTTCCGCTGCAAACATCCTTGAGATACGACGGAGAAACAAAGCCCGCAATTTTCGCAAACTCACGCCAAGAGAACGCCGAAGTACGCTTGCGTTCCTCGTAGTAGTCGCTCAAAAAAACGTGGTAATCTTGATATTCAACTATTGGTTTCATGTCTACAAATATACGTTCGCATTTTCAAAAAGTCAATAGTTTAAAGTACATTTTTCTTTATTTTCTTAAAATTTCAGCATTTTTACAAAGAGATAAAACAGCATTTCAAGCTATATAGTACACAACGTACTGTATAAGAAAAATCGCCGCAGTTTTACCCGCGGCGACTTTTAAAATGTTATGAGATGCACCCGCACTGTGGCGAGCGGAAATCGCGACTTACCAGATCTTGTCGAACTTCTTGCGGTTCGATTCTTCGTCCTTCTTTTCCTGAACGATAGCGTCGATGACGGCAGCCACCGTGAGATTGAAGATATCGTGCACAGAAGCGTCGGAGTCGGTGAAGTGAACCGGCTTGTTGAGGCCCATCTGCACAGGACCGATGGATTCGCCAACACCCATTTCGAGGAGCATCTTGCAAGTGGTATTTGCAGAAGAGAGGCACGGGAAAATGAGCGTGTTGACCGTCTGGCCCTTGAGCTTGTTGAACGGATACTTCGTGTCGCGAAGGTCCTTGTCGAGAGCCACGTTCACCTGCATTTCGCCATCGATGACGTAATCCGGGAACTGTTCGTGAATCATCTTCACGGCGTCGCGAGCCTTGTTTGCCGTTCCGCGAGCAGCAGCCTTGTCGCTACCGAAGTTAGCGTAGCTGAGCATTGCCATCACCGGTTCATGAGCGAAGAAGCGTACAGCGTCGTGCGTAAGCTTGACGATATCGACGAGCGTTTCTGCATCCGGGTCGCGGTTCACGAGCGTATCGGCGAGGAAGAACGTACCCTTCTTGGTGCTCAAAATGTGGAGAGCGCCAAAGTGCTTGTATTCCGGACGGATACCGATGATTTCCTTAGCGAGTTCGATCGTTTCGGAGTACTTGGAGTAACCGCCAGTGATGAGAGCGTCAGCGTCGCCGACCTTCACCATCATCATACCGAAGTGGTTCGGCTCGAACATGTCGTCGCGGGCTTCTTCGAAGGTCACGCCGTTACGGCCATTTTCTTCGGCATAGATTTCAGCATACTTGCGGCGGCGTTCGAATTCTTCCGGAGAACGCGGGTTCACAATCTTGATGCCTGTGAGGTCGAGCTGTTCGCGCTGGGCGATAATTTGTATGCGTTCTGGGTTGCCAAGCATAATCGGATGGGCAACACCTTCGGCCTTGGCCTGCACGGCAGCCTTGAGCATGTTGAGGTTGCTTTCGGCAAACACGACGCGCTTCGGATTGCTACGGGCGGTATCGCTGAACTGACGGATGAGCTTGTTGTCGTAACCCATCATGTCACGCAGACGGTCGTAGTAAGCGTCCCAATCGGTAATCGGCTTGCGGGCCACGCCACTTTCGATAGCAGCCTTAGCCACAGCAATAGAAACTTCCGTGAGGAGGCGCGGGTCGAGCGGCTTCGGAATCAAGTATTCCTTGCCGAACGTGAAACGCTGTGCGTTGTAGGCGATGTTCACCACATCCGGAACCGGCTTGTGAGCGAGAGCAGCGATAGCGCGCACTGCAGCGTGCTTCATGTGTTCGTTGATCGTCGTTGCACGGACGTCGAGAGCGCCACGGAAAATGTACGGGAAACCGATAACGTTGTTCACCTGGTTCGGATAGTCGCTACGGCCCGTTGCAAAGATGAGGTCGCCACGGCTTGCCATGGCTTCTTCGTAGCTGATTTCCGGAGTCGGGTTTGCAAGAGCAAACACAATCGGCTGGTCGGCCATGCTGCGGACCATTTCGCGAGTGAGGATGTCGCCCTTCGAAAGGCCAACGAACACGTCAGCGCCCTTCATTGCATCTTCGAGAGTTTCGATGTCGGTGCGGTCGGTTGCAAAGAAAGCCTTTGCTTCGGTGAGGCCCTTGCGGTCCTTGCGGATAACGCCCTTACTGTCGCACATCACAAGATTTTCTTTCTTGAGACCGAGAGACAAGTACAAACGAGTGCAAGCGCAAGCAGCAGCGCCAGCGCCGTTCACAACCATCTTCACGTTGCGAATGCTCTTGCCAGCCACTTCGATAGCGTTCAAGAGACCTGCAGAAGAAATAATTGCAGTACCGTGCTGGTCATCGTGCATCACCGGGATGTCGAGTTCGGCCTTGAGCGTGTCTTCGATTTCGAAGCATTCCGGAGCCTTGATATCTTCGAGGTTGATACCGCCAAACGTCGGAGCGATACCCTTCACGATTTCAATGAACTTCTTCGGGTCCTTTTCGTTGATTTCGATGTCGAACACATCGATACCGGCGTAAATTTTGAAGAGGAGAGCCTTGCCTTCCATCACCGGCTTACCAGCGAGGGCGCCAATGTCGCCGAGGCCAAGCACTGCCGTACCGTTACTGATAACAGCAACGAGGTTTCCCTTGCCCGTGTATTCGTAAGCAAGGTTCTGGTCCTTTTCGATTTCAAGGCACGGGGCAGCAACACCCGGCGTGTAAGCGAGACCCAAGTCCGTCTGCGTGCTGTGCGGCTTGGTGGGCACAATTTCAATCTTGCCCGGTTTACCCATGGAGTGGTATTGAAGAGCCATTTCCTTCAAGTCTTTACCCATCTTGTTCTCCTGTGTCATATTTTTTTTCGCGGCACAATTTAGAAAAATTTACATAACAATAAAAGGGTATTTTTTGACGTAAAAAAGCCTGTTTAGCCAATTTATTACTATCGTTGTAGCTTGAAAAACGAATCAACGAAATCGAAAACGCGAAGTAAGCGAAAAATAAAGGTAGCGCACTAAAAATATATATAATCGGTGCACTAGATTTACAGAAAATGAAACAGACCATTAAACAGACAGTCCTCGAAAACGGAATCTCCATTTTAACCGATTACATGCCGCATGCCTACTCCGCAGCTGTGGGAGTCTGGATTCCGCGCGGGAGCCGCCACGAAGCCCCCGATGAATTCGGGCTCAGCCATTTTTACGAGCACCTCGTTTTCAAGGGAACCGAAAACCGCACCGCGCTTGAAATTGCGCACGCCATCGAAGACCGCGGTGGGAATCTCGAAGCGTACACCACACGTCAAGAAACTGGTTTCTATGCGCAAGTCGAAAGCGGCGACGTGCCGCTCGCCATCGACGTCATCTCGGACATGCTCATGCACCCGCGATTCGACAAGAAAGAAATGGAAAAAGAGCGCCACGTCATCATCGAGGAAGTCCACAGCTACGACGACATTCCCGAAGAACTTGTTGGTGATATTTTCAACGCCATACACTTTAAAGGCTGCGGCATCGCGCATTCCATCACCGGAAACGTCAAGCAAGTCCAAGCCCTCACGCGCAAGCAAATGCTCAAGTACGGGCACCAAGTCACCGACGAAATTCCGCTATACGTTTTTGCTTCGGGCAAAGTAAATCACAAAGAGCTCGTAGAACTTTGTGCACAAAAATTCGAACAAAAAAAGATTAACGGTTTTACACCCGATGACATTTACACTTCCAAGAGCAGCGTAAAAATCGTGCAGAAAAGCGACATCACGCAATCGAACCTTTTCTGGGGACTCAGTTTCGACCGTTCACACATGAGCGACCGTGACCGCTGTGCATTTTCGATTTTCAACGTAGCAATGGGCGCCGGCATGGCAAGCAGACTCTTCCAGAAAATCCGCGAAGATAAAGGTCTCGCCTACTCCGTCTATTCCACCGCCGACCTTTACAAAGACTGCGTGGACTGGGGCGTTTCCATCGCGACCGAGCCGCACCAGCTCAAAACCGCACTTTCGCTTTCCATCGCCGAAGTCAAGAAATTCCTGCGCCACGGATTCATCAAAGACGAACTCGCACGTACCAAGACAAACATTCTCGGAAGCATGCACCTCGGCGCCGACAGCCCCGAAAAGCGCCTCATCCGTATGGCAGAGCAAACGCTCCACCTCGGCGAATTCCATACCATGGAAGACGTCGAAAAGAAAATTCGCGCCATCACCGAAGACGAAGTCCTCGAAACAATCAATCGCCTGTTCAGCACGGCAAAATACTCCATCGCCGTCGTCGAACCCAAAAGCAAAAAGAAGACAGTACTGGACGTGGATTTCTTTTAAAAAAAGAAGGGAAGCCCCCCCCCTATTACGCTGTCATGCCCGCCTCCGAGCGGGCATCTTTTTTCCACACAAAAAAGTACCCCGCCTTTTCGGGCGGGGTACAATTTCTCGCGTTTTTGCTAAGTCAGGACTTAAGCAGCCTTCACAATTTCCACGACCTTGGCGAAAGCTGCCGGATCGGCAACTGCCAAATCAGCGAGAACCTTACGGTTCATGTTGATGTTAGCCTTGGAAAGCTTGTAAATGAACTGGCTATAGCTGATGCCGAATTCACGAACAGCAGCGTTCAAGCGAGTGATCCACAGAGAGCG
>Ga0310786_10001328_pt1 | contig 39599 bp, 27 predicted proteins | sample AusTroGonzalo_MG_FD_203881 | JGI IMG/M metagenome (GOLD analysis project Ga0310786, IMG submission 203881) | Bovine rumen microbial communities from tropical cattle in Woodstock, Queensland, Australia - Gonzalo_03 (v2) (version 2) | ecosystem: Host-associated > Mammals > Digestive system >... | reverse complement strand
CACACGGATATCAGCAATATCCTCAGGGTTGATATTCAGCAGTTCAGCAAACTTCTCGTCGTTAGCACCTGCCATATCAAAGCCATCCATATTCACCTCTCGAATATTACCATCAACTACAATCAGAGGGTTAGAGTCAGTCAGCGATGAAATAGAGGAAGCACCACGCAGACGCATGGTAGAACCTTTACCCAGGTCACCAGAGTTACCTACGATATCCAGACCGGCGATACGTCCCTGCAAGGCCTCATCAACTGAGGTAATACCCAGACCCTCGAACTCCTTCATAGAGATGGTCTGTGTAGAATAAGAAAGCTCACGCTGCGGAATAGGCAGTGAGTTACCTTGTGCACGTCTCTTAGAAGTAACCGTCACTTCCTTCAGCTTTGTGGCCGACTGCAACTTCAGTACATAAGTAGTCTTGTTGATAGGCAGTGTAACGGTCTTCAGACCCACGTAACTGAAACGGATTTTATCCTTGGGGTTACGCACTTTCATGGTGAAGTTACCGTTCATATCGGTAATCGCCGACTCAATGATACGTCCAGTAGCATCGATTTCGCATACGGTAGCACCCATCAGTTCTCCCATATCGTCGCTCAGTGTACCATGCACTGACGTAATATTCTGTGCGCTCAACGAAGTAGACAGCAGGAGCGCCAGTGTCATTAAAACAGATTTCAGTATTTTCATACGTTTGTTCCTCCTCTCTTACTTGTTAAGTGCTTCTTCCACAATTTCTCTCCAAGGACGCATTTTAACAGTCTTACCAGCCTTAGATGGATCCTTTTCGTAGTTAGCAGGGTAGGTATATCCAGTACACAGCACGCCATCAATCTGGTGTACCACAGCATCACTTGCCATGAACAGACGTGAGTTATCACCTGTTCCTTCGAACCAGTACTCACGACAGATCTGATTATACAGATTGATATTGCCCGTATTAACTTTGTGCGTTGTTCCGAACACATCCTTCACTGTCATTGCAGTCTTAGTGAAATTAACATTCAGGGGATAGAAACGGCCTGTCTCCAAGTCACGCTTCATACTCTCATACTTGGTGTCCGTCTTTTCCTTACCATCATCATCCACATCGGGAGCCATACCGATGGCAACAGAGTGGTCCTGCACATGATAGCGTACAAAGTCAGAAATGATAGTATTCAAGGTTGTAGCCACTTTTGTACGTACGTTCAAAGAGTCAGTTGCAGTTTTGACGTCTGGTCCATACCATCCCTCAGCTAAACAGATACTATCCAATTTGGGGTCAGCACCCGTCTTGGCATTATAACCTTCACGATCCAATTCTGCCTCGGTAGGCAACAGTTTGTCATTTTGGAACTGGCGGATAGCCTCGTTGCTTGGCACATAAATCGTGTAATTATAGTTATCTAGCAGACTGAGGTTCTTATTCGACTGCTTAAGCATACCGGCATTATACTTGTTGCTCAGTTTGTTCTTCAACAAATTATCAACATAGTCGTTCTCCAAGAATGTCAGGAACTCTGAGAATTCTGAATGTTCCTTTAATGTGAGGTAAACAGACTTCTGTGCACCCATAGGAGGCATCTTGGCAATTTCATAAGACTTACCATTATCCTTCACATAAGAATTCTCTGCAGGGATTTTCACATTATGTTCAATCTGCCAGCCACCTTGGAATGCAAGTTTGCCACCTTCAGAAGTAACCTTCAAAAGGCTACCGCCCTTGGTCTTGAAAAATTTGTAACCAGCATTGACATACTGCTCCAAAGTCTTGGTCTTATCAGGAATGACGACAATCATCTGATCCATCATGCTGTCATACAACTTATTCAGTACGTTGCCATTAACACTTGATGCCTTTTGATCTCCCTTAGTAATATTACCGTTTTCGTCAACCGTACTGGTATAACGTACAGCCTTAATTTCCTTCTTGGTCTTATCGTAAGTCAGTTCAATAATATCAGGTGCTTCTTGCTTCCCTTCGCCAACAGAAACTTCACCACCATAAGAACCTGGGTCAAGAATGGTCATCATAGCCTCATTTGAGGGCAATAACAGCGCATACTTTGAATCCATTGACAGCAGGTATGGTTTGAAGTTACGGCCATCGATAATGCTATAGATGATATTCATCGTAGAAGCATGAGCCAATGCAGGATAGGCCACTGATGAGAACAGGGCAGGAGTAAACACCTTATCTACCTTATATACCACACCGTTACATCCCATGTAGCAACCTACAACATCTTCTTTCTTAATGCCGAGAGGCTCCTTAGCGTCGTTCAGTACGCTGGCGAACTTAGAAGGCACAAAGCTTGAGAAGGTGGAAATCATATTAACGTTGATCAGCTCAGCAATGATAGACATTGGCACAGAATCCAAATAATGATACTCATCCTGCAACTCCTTACCAGTAGTGTTCCACCAATCAAGCACAGCCTCATCAGTAGGTACAATCATCATACCAGCATCGTTGTGCAAATCGTTCTCCTGGTTGTCATCGATATACTGGTTCCAACCTGGATCGAAACGCAGCAGTTCTTCGAAAGCCACTACGTTGTCGTATGTATCAGTGAACTTACGTCCCGTTCCACCGGCTGCATAAGCATCTCTACTAATAGTCACCTTGCCACCTGCAGACCAGTCATTAAACGACTTACTAGCATAAAGCAGTACGTAGAGAGGTTCTTCGGTCTTGAATGTCTGATTATAGCTCTGCGACAAAGACTTATAGAAGTATGGTAATGAGAAGCGGTTGAGCATACGGCTCCACTCCTTTGTATCATTTTCATTATTGATAATCTCGGCCATGTTACGGCTTGACTCAATAACGTTCTCCACCTTCTGGATATAGCCATTCTTACAAGTCACATCATAGTCAACCTTCTTCTTATCAGGATCACCTGAGTTCACTACCTTTACACCGTTAACCCATGCCTCGTTCAAACTGGTGGCACGCTTGTTGGTCAGGATGTTCAAGTCCTCGGCTGTAATCTTATGATACTGTAGATAAGCCGGCAGGAAGTGAATCATCGGAGCCACTGTTGCGTCTTTCAGGATACGAATGTTCTTACCAGCATTGCGCAGAGAATCCCAAAAGATAGTCTGTGGCATATCCTCTGGCGTCATCACGAAGACTGAGTCATAGACAGATGCCGAGGTAGTACGGCGCATGGTGCGTCCCCATTCAGGAGTACCTGCATCGCCCAGCGATTTCTTGTTCGACATCAACTCCAACAGATAGGCGTTGTCAATCATGGAGTTTTTCAACAACAAACGCTTCTGAGGTAACGTCAGTTCCTCATAGCTGTGCACATTCCATTTGTTGTCCTTAAACCATGCGTCATAGGCACTGTCGGCTGCAACAAACAAAGTTCTCGAACCCGTGTGGCTGAGCACTTCTGTCTCGCCCAGGTCATCAATGAGACGCAGCGTGTACTTGTAGTTACCTTCGTCTTGCAACCGCTCATAGATAGAGTTTCCCAACCAAGAAGGCTGTCCGGTAAGAATCAAGTCGTTGTCTTCACACGACTGCATCACCGATGCTCCTATCAGCAGTGCACAGGCAGCGAAAGCCACGTTTCGTCCTTGCTCTAAGATAGTGTTACACTTCATAGTTTTTTAATTGTTATTTTAAGTTATATTGTTTACTATTTAACATCTATATATTATAATAGGTATATATATGGTCGCCTAATGGCATGTTGTTTCTATTTTAGGTTTACAGCCTTAAGGGCCGTAGGGTTCTTGTTGTTTTGGTTATTGTTATATTATTGCTTCGGTCTTCGGTTTCAGCTGATTAATAAAAACGAAGGAGTCGGAGAGGGCCTTCTGCCCTCCCCGATTCCTTAGATTAGGGTATCGGAATCTTCGTTATTCTATTTATACGAATCATTCTTACTTTTGAATCTTTCTAACAATGACAGCACCGTTGTCCATGATGGTCTTGCGGATCATCAGACCCTTTCCTGATGCATTTGCACGGCGTCCGTCGAGTGTGAAGTATTGTACCTGTACAGGCTTACCTATATTAATAACAGTCTCTACACCAGTAGCGTTCTCACCAAAGAACAACAATTTGAAGTTGTCCATAATGATCCAGTCAGTACTTGCAGTCTCTGGATGCTTGATACCAATACGAAGAGTATCGCCCTGGAAGCGGAAAGCAACCGAATTCAGATAACGACCTTCATTAAAGTAATCTACAGCTGTAGTCATGCTGTTAGGACCAGACTCTTCACGTCCGTCAAAGCCATCAGCATGCTTCATGACATCCGTAACAGCAAGAGTATCCTTATCAGCCAAGACATAGAGATAGGCAGGATTATTATCAGTTGGACGGTTGAAGGCATTCACCTGCAGGCAATAGTTACCCTTTGGAAGTACAACCTCACCTACACCAGCTATATCCTGATACATATCGAATGTTTTGTTGTAGAATTCCAATGCGAGAGCACCCTTCTGAGTGTCATCATTACCAAAGTTGTAACCTGCGGTACCCATCCAACCATCAATAGAGTTGGTCTCTGCACCACTCACAACCTTTGAGAAGTTAGGAGTCTGAATGAATGCAGTAACATCAACACCTGTCTCAGAACCCTGTGCATAGTCAGCGGGCAGTTCCATCTTCAGTTTAAACTCGCGGATGTTCAGTTTGTAAGCCTCAATGTCAGCCTCATCCAACTCGCAAGCCTCAAGTTTGGCCTGAATAGTACCACCTAACTGCAAAGCATCCGATGCCAGAGGGGATTGAGATTCACCAGCATAACTCATAAATTCCTCTACGGTTGCCTGGAAATTCTGACACAGCGTACGACCTTCCTTCAAGTCGTTGATAGCCTTGTCGAGTGTTGCAATCATATTAAACATTGCATTGCCATCCTCACCGTTCAATGCAGCTGTTGCATTAGCATATGCTGTAGTGAAGGCTGCCTTAGCACTCTTAGTAGTCATCTCATTTTCCAAAACCTTAGCTGCATCAACCTTCTCTTGAAGCAGAGGCTTCACAACATCAATATCCATACCAAGATAGGTCAGTTTGAAGTTATCGAAGATAGGCCAGAACTTTGCTTCAGGCGTACCCTTCACACCAATACGAGTAATGCTATCAGCCTCGGTAACCAAACACTTAGCAGTATTCAAGTAGCCACCTTCTGCAAATGCAGCTGAAGCAGCAGTCATATTATCGGGGAAAGAACCACCCTGCCATTCTACTGGCAGTTTATTCTCAGAGTCAGTCAAGAAGGTTGCTCCTTCAATAGCCTCATAGAATGCTGCAGATTTTGGATAAGACAACCAATTGACGAAATTAGACTTCGAATCGTTCATATAAACATAGATGGGCACATCAGCAGGAGCTTCATCCCATTTATTAATAGCATCCTGTCCGTCAAGATAGCGCATATAACCGTTTACAGAAACCTCATATACACCAATAGGCAGGTTCTTCACTTCCTGATATACCTCGAAGTTGGTGCTGTGCCAAGCCTCATAGCAGTGGTTGTCTTTATTTCCACCAAGCTGCACGTTACCACCACCCTTAGAAACTACAGTCCAACCGTTAGCTCCATCCTCAAAGTCAGGGTTGGTCATAAACTTAGTTACATCTGTGCCAGGCTGCAAGCCTTCCTTCACTTCCTTTGAAACAGCGTCAATCAGGGCAACAATGTTGTTGATGATGGTCTGCAACTCTGCGTTAGACAGGTCGTTTTCACCAGTCTTCTCTTCTGCCTCCAGAATATCTTTTGGAGCAGTTCCTTCTTCATCGCCAATATAACCATATTCAAGATAGTCACTCAAATTGCCAGCAGAAATCAAAGTCTGGTGCTCAACAACCATTGACATACCCTCATCATATTTCTTCTGAAGGTTAGCCCAAAGCTTACTGTTCTCTGCGATAGAGTCACTGGCAGCCTGAATAGCCTTCATTGCAGCAACAGCCTCAGCCTTATTGGTGGCCGTTACATTGAAAGCTGCTTCATAAGCGTTCAGATACTGTTCAGAAACCACAACTCCAGTATAGTCCGTCTTTGGAGTCTGCTTAACCCAATACTCGTAAGCCTCTGCAGCATTTCCAAGGTAAGCCAGTTTGAAGTTATCAAAGGTTGCCCATTCAGAACCTCTGTTCACTTCCTTCTTCACACCAACTCTCACCTTACCATCGGCAATGGCGAAGAACACTTTGTTCTCATAGTAACCCTTCTCAAAATAAACACGAGCAGCAGAAGGATCGTTAGGAGCATAATATGGACCACCATCACGGTCTTCAGTTGCCTCAGAAGCTGTCGTACCAAAAGTTGTGGCACCAGCAAGAGCCTCCGTATTCTTAATTTCCCAAGGATTAGCCATTGCTACCTGCATTGTATCGTTATCAGCAATAGCATAAAGGAATGCGGTGTAATTAGTGTGATTAACGGCGTCATCCCACCATCCGCGCAGGAATCCATTGTTGCTCAGCATATAAACACCTGCAGGCATATTGGTCAACTCCTGATAGGTGTCAAAGGTCTTATCATAATGTTCTGCAACATCTGCTTTACCATGATTACCATCACCCACCATATTGGGAGCTGTACCCTTCCAACCATCAGCACTGGCATTATCGAAGTTAGGATTAATCAGTGCTCCTGTCATGTCAGAAGGTTTAGTAACTGAAGCATCACCAGCCAGAGCATCATTAATTTTCTTCTGAACAGAAACTGTCGCAGCATTCAGTGCTTCTACAGAAGAAGTCTCTTCCTCGTAGATAGCCACCTCAGCAGTCACATCAATGCCCTTTTCTTTAGCAGAATTAATATAAGTCAGCAATTCTGCTGCAGCATTGAACTGATCCTTCATAGCTGCCCATGCCTCTGTCCATGCTTTATAGGTATCCTCTGTCACAAACTGCCAGTCAACACCAGCACCCTCGGCAGTGGGGTCAACGAAATAGAGACGAGTGTCAGCCTCACTACCGTTCCATCCCAGGAACTTACCCGCGATACTGTGTTCTGACTGAGCATCGGTCAGGTCCGTATCCAGTTTATTGTTTGAAATACGATACTGACCGTTGGGTTGCACTACAACCTCCCAGAAACGATAGGTCTCAGTAGCATTATCCACCCAGATAGCACCACCATCATTGGTTGAGAATACACTCAGCCAATTTGTTTTTGTCTCTACAGAGTCTGTGAACTCATAGGCCCCTGGGACTGTTGTGTCAAAATTAGTGAATTTTACCTTGTAGCCATGGTCAGCAACACTGGCACGTGTATTCCAGTCGTTAGCACCAACAAAAAACAAACGAGCTTTTGTGTTGAACAAATAGTAAGTTACGTCAGCCTGAAATTCCTCGGCCGCAGCAACATTAGGACGCTGGCGAACACCATTCACCAGTTCCGCATTTGCCGTGGTAGATGCTGTCAGGAACACAGCTCCCACTACGAACAGTTTTTTTAGATTCATCATAAGTTTCTAGTTTTAAAAAAATAATATTTAGTCAGTAAAAGTCAGTAAATACAGGTTTCTAATTCATATCGTTTAGCCTCGCCCGCGTACCTTTTTATATACACGCGAAGTAAAGGCACAGAATCTGCCTTGGCAAAATTCGCTGCAAATATAGTCAAAATTTTAATAACTCGTATCAAAATTTCGAGTTTTTTTTGTATTTCACTAAAAAAATAGGTGTTTTAGAGACACTGACAATAAAATACTCAGTTATAACCCTCAACTTCCCAAGTTGTTACACATAACTTCCTAAGTTGTAACCCACAACTAGGGAAGTTGTTTTTTAACAAAAAAGGGCTGTGTCAACTTGACACAGCCCCTATGATGATTTACATGAAATCTAATTAGAAGTCCATGTGATCCAGTGCATCACTGAAATCCTTTGGTTCCTTGTTCTCAGCGGGATCACGATAAGCCTCACCTTCCTGCTGCTCAGGACGAGGACGACGCTCACCACGATCATGACGATCACCACGCTCACGACGCTCGCCACGCTCCGGACGAGGACGACGCTCACCACGCTCTGGGCGCTCACGGCGCTCGCCACGGGCAGGACGCTCTACGTAATCAGCGGGCTTCTCAATCAGTACACGATGAGAGAGTTTGTACTTACCTGTCTTAGGATCAATCTCAAGGAGCTTCACCTGAATGTGGTCACCCTCCTTGATGCCAGCTTCTTCAACGGTCTCGAGGCGCTTCCAGTCAATCTCTGAGATATGCAGCAGACCATCCTTACCAGGCATAATCTCAACGAAGCAACCGTAAGGCATGATGCTACGAACAACACCGTCGTAAACCTCACCTACCTCAGGAATAGCAACGATAGCACGGATCTTACCAAGTGCAGCGTCGATGCTCTCCTTATCAGGACCTGATACCTGAACCTTACCTACGCCGTCAGCTTCATCAATGGTGATGGTAGTCTTGGTATCTTCCTGCATCTGCTGGATAATCTTACCACCAGGGCCAATAACAGCACCAATGAACTCCTTAGGAATCTCGATCTGAACGATACGAGGAACCTGAGGCTTGAACTCAGCACGAGGCTCAGCGATAGTATCAGTGAGACAATTCAAGATATGCTCACGACCAGCCTTAGCCTGCATCAGAGCCTTCTCCAGAATGTCGAAGCTCAGACCATCGCACTTGATATCCATCTGGGTTGCTGTCAGACCATCCTTAGTACCAGTGGTCTTGAAGTCCATATCACCCAAGTGGTCCTCATCACCGAGGATATCGCTCAATACAGCATACTTATCCTCTCCAGGATTCTTAATCAGACCCATAGCGATACCTGAAACGGGCTTCTTCATGGGGACACCAGCATCCATCAGAGCAAGGGTACCGGCACAAACCGTTGCCATTGATGAAGAACCGTTAGATTCGAGGATCTGAGACACCAGACGTACGGTGTAAGGGAAGTCCTCGGGAATCTGACCCTTCAAACCACGCCAAGCCAAGTGACCGTGACCAATCTCACGACGACCTACGCCGCGCTGGGCCTTAGCCTCACCAGTACAGAATGGGGGGAAGTTATAGTGAAGGAGGAAGCGCTGATAGCTCTTGTCGAGCACATCGTCAACCATCTTCTCATCAAGCTTGGTACCCAGCGTACAAGTAGAGAGTGACTGTGTCTCACCACGGGTGAAGATAGCACTTCCGTGAGGCATGGGCAGGGGAGATACCTCGCACCAGATGGGGCGGATATCTGTGGTCTTACGACCATCGAGACGGATACCCTCATCGAGGATACAACGACGCATAGCATCACGCTCTACATCATGGTAGTAACGATCCATCATTGCGCTGTACTCATCATCGCTGATTTCACCCTTAGCATCCTCAGCCAACTCAGCGCGCTCTGCGAAGAACTTCTCCTTGAAGTCCTCAAGAATCTTCTCGAAGGCCTCAGCACGAGCGTGCTTCTCGAGAGCCTGCTTAGTAACATCGTATGCGGGCTGGTACAACTCTTTATTCATACGTGCGCGAAGATCCTCGTCGTTAACCTCGTGGTTGTACTCGCGCTTCACATCCTTACCGAGTTCCTTGCTCAGTTCCTTCTGGAGTTCGCACATGGGCTTGATAGCATCCATAGCGGCCTTGAGGGCACCCAGCAGATCCTGCTCAGAAACCTCTTTCATCTCACCTTCCACCATCATGATGTTCTCAGCAGAAGCACCTACCATGATATCCATGTCGGCCTGCTTCATCTGCTCGAAGGTAGGATCGATGACATACTCGCCATTGATACGAGCCACGCGCACCTCAGAGATGGGGCACTCGAAGGGAATATCCGAGCAAGCCAGGGCTGCTGAAGCAGCAAAACCTGCCAATGCATCGGGCTGGTCAACGCCATCTGCAGAAAGCAGCATCACGTTAACGAAAACTTCTGCGTGATAATTGCCAGGGAAAAGTGGACGAAGCACACGGTCCACCAGACGGCTAGTCAGGATTTCGTTATCAGAGGCTTTACCTTCGCGCTTGGTGAATCCGCCAGGGAAACGTCCAGCAGCACTGTACTGCTCACGATAGTCAACCTGCAAAGGCATGAAATCGGTTCCGGGAACTGCATCTTTTGCGGCACAAACAGTGGCCAAAAGTACAGTGTTGTTCATCTTCAGCATGACAGCACCGTCGGTCTGCTTTGCCACTTTCCCGGTTTCAATGGTGATGGTTCTGCCATCAGCCAATTGAAGGGTTTTTGTAATTACGTTCATCTTAATTAAAACATCTAAAAAAATTAAATCATGCAAAGGTACTTATTTTCGCGTGATAACAAATAAAAAAGATGAATAATTTACTATTTTTTATGAAAAAAGTCGTATCTTTGCAAGCAAAAACCAAAACGACAATGAAAAAACTATTTTTTTTAACCATAGCCACATTAGCTCTGGCTGCATGTAGCGAACAAAAGCCCACCTTTACAGTAGAAGGTACCGTAGAAGGCGTAAAGGATACCACTATCTACCTCTATAACAACACCTTAACAGGTGCCGTAAAACTAGACTCTGCCAAGATAGGAGAGGATGGAACCTTCACATTAAAGGGCGAGGCACCACAGGCACCTGATCTCTATTGTCTAAACATCGGCAATCAGATTATCTATCTGGGCATCGACTCTACAGAGACTGTTACTATTCATGCAAAGATGCCTAATATTGCTCGTGACTACGAGGTAGAGGGTTCTGTAAACTGCGAGAAAATCAAACAACTTTCACTCAAGCAGCAAGACCTGAGAGCTAAAATCATTGCTGTACAGCGCAATTTAGACCTCAACAGAGAGCAGATTGTTGATTCTCTGCAACGACTGGTTGACAACTATAAAGTAGATGTTGCCAACAACTATATCTACGAGAAACCGAACTCTATCTATGCTTACTTTGCTCTGTTCCAGACACTGGGTGGCATGAATCTCTTCGACCGTTCAAACCAGCAGGATGTACGTGCCTTTGCAGCAGTTGCTACCAGTTGGGACACATTCTATCCTGAGTCCGACCGCACAAAGCACCTGCATAACACCACCATTAAAGGCATGAACGACACCCGTCAGGAGGCAGCTCGCCAACAGGAGGCTGCAGAAGCCATCACCAAAGTGGAGACTACGGGACTTCTGGAACTAGAGTTACCTGATGCCAGCGGACATATTCATACCTTGTCAGAACTAAATGGCAAAGTAATCCTACTTGACTTCCATATGTTTGGCATGAAAGAGTCAGCTGCCCGCATTCTCAGTCTTCGTGACCTCTACAACAAATATCACGCACAAGGACTGGAAATCTACCAAGTAGGGTTGGATGAGAACGAGCATTTCTGGAAACAACAGACCGATAACCTGCCTTGGATTTGCGTTTACGATCCATCGGCACAGTCGGCTTTGCATTATAACGTACAGAACGTACCTGAATATTTCCTTATTGACCGCAACAGTACACTCTACAAGCGTTCATCGCAGATGAAAGATGTAGAGGAAGAAATTCGCCACTTGCTGGCAAACCCTACCACCTCAGCCAAGTAAACGATAGTCTTTACTGGCTGGACGATTGGCGAATACCCTACCCTGTTTACCGTTTCTGCACTGGCGATGTGGATGGTGACGGGAATTTAGATGCATTGGTAGGCGTTATCAAAAAGACGCGATTCCATCAGGAAGAAGGGCGTCGCATCTTCATCTTCAAACGAGTTGACGAAAAAATCAGGCCGCTTTGGCTAGGTTCACGACTGGGAGCCATCTTGGTGGACTTCTATTTCATCAATGGCTGCGTCAGAGCACTTGAGACTGACGGGAAAGGAAAACATGGTGTTGCAGAGTACCGCTGGAACGACTTTGGAATGACGTTTCAGCGATGTCTCATCAAGAATACAGACCTAAAGACTGCATCAAAATATTACGAATTATGAAAAGGAGTGCTTTAATTCTGTTTACTTGTCTGCTGATTGGCTGTAGCCAGAATGCTATTAAGGAGCAGACAGTGCCTGTTTCGAAACTTAATGTAGAAAGTCTGCTTGACAGTCTGGATCTCAACATGGATATCTCAGGGCTGCCCCTCAGCGACTTGCGAGTGCTGGAGAATGTATTTCTGGCACAGAAAGGCTATCCCTTCGAGGATTCCTATATCCGCAGCATCTACATGACCACCACGTGGTATGACTCACTGATGTGGCTTTTCGATGGCAACGAAGACTATTTCGCATGGGACGAAGAGCGTGACGAGAACCTGTCGTACCGTCAACAGTACTACCACAGCATCAAGGGCGAGGTCATAGCCTACACCGAAGAGCAGCAGGCCTTTATCAATCGCATCAAAGAACGTGAGGCCGAGTTACAGGCTCTGAACTTTAAGCCTGAGGCCGATGCACGAGTCAACATGATGAACGTGGTGAACCCCACGCTGATGAAAGACATAGACCAGACACTGTGGAATATGCTAGGGCAGAACGGCTTTGCCATCGTGCCTGCCCGACATCAGCAGTTGTTCCATGTCTATGAGCAGAACGATTACCACGAATTCCCTGCTTTCATCACCACCGACCTCTACCTGCAGCTCTATCACCTCTATTTCGACTGTATGCTGCGCGAGGTGGAGCAGCATAAACTTGACTCACTCACCGCCCTGCTCTGCAAGAAAGGTCACGACTACCTGATGAGCACCAGCGAGATAAAGGAGAATAAGGACATGCAATGGCTCAGCAACTATTTTGCCATTGCGCTCACACTGAGCGGTCGTCCTACGCCCATCAGCGGAGAGGCTGCCCGTCAGGAGGTACAGCACATCATGGAAAGCACCGATGCTACATCGGATTTCCTCGGCTATACCGACAGCAAGTTTGCCTATAGCCTGTTTAAACCACGCGGTCACTATACCCGCAATGAGCAACTGAAGCGCTATTTCCGCACGATGATGTGGCTACAGACTGTGCCTTTCCGCACCGATAATGCCAGTCAGATGAAACGTGCCATCATACTGGCCAACTGGCTGAACAAGGACGAACAGGCCCTCAAGCTTTACAATGCTATTGCCGAGCCTATGACTTATCTGATGGGACAGCCCGACAATATAAGTATCCCGCAGGTGGGACAAATCATCAGAAATACTGGTCTCAGCATCAAAGAACTACTGAACGACGAGGAACAGATGCAAGCGGTGCGTCAACAGGTGGAGCAGATTGCCGAACAACAGACACGTATCAAACCTAAGTTCAACTACTCAGGCAAATACAAAATCAACCTGATGCCACAGCGCTATCAGCCCGATGCCGAAGTGCTGCAGGAGATGGTGGACTATGAATCGAACCCCACCAAGCGCGATGTGCCGAAAGGCCTTGATGTCTTTGCCGCCATGGGTGTCAGCGCAGCTGAGAAGATTCTCTTGGAAGAACTGAACGAACCTGAGCGTTGGAGCAAATACAAACCTATACTGGACCGGATGAAAGGACGCATGGCCACCATTGACTGGACGGAAAATAGTGCCGTGCAGTGGATGGATGCCGTGAAGACCGTCACGGAGAAGTCGGATAAAGCACCTTATTTCATGCTGACCGACGAATGGGACCGAAAGTCGCTAAACACAGCTTTGGCCTCGTGGACAGAACTCAAGCATGATGCCATCCTCTATGCCAAACAGCCCTTCGGAGCGGAATGCGGTGGTGGCGGTCCCCCCGATCCTATCGTCAAGGGCTACGTAGAACCGAACGTGGAATTCTGGGGCAAGGCCGTCAGTCTGTTGAATCAGACCAAAGAGGTTCTGAAGAAATATGGGCTGTTGACAGAGAAGATTGAACAGACAAACACGCAGGTAAAGGAACAGGCGGAATTCCTGTTGCGCCTCAGCGAAAAAGAGTTGCGCGGCGAGATGCTGAACGACACGGAATGCGACCAACTGGAATATATCGGTGCAACTTTTGAAAATATCTCACTGGATTTGCTTCGTGATGAAGAGCATCAGCTATGGGACTGGGACGCTATTCAGGGTCCCGACCGTAAGGTTGCATTGGTAGCCGACGTCTATACAGCGAATGCTGATAATAACCCCAAAAAGAGTATCCTTTTTGAGGCTATCGGTGATGCCGACGAGATCTATGTAGTCATAGAAATTGGGGGCTATCTTCACCTGATGCGCGGTGCCGTCTTCTCCTACCGCGAGTTCCAGCGCCCCGTTAGCGACCAACGTCTGAACGACGAGGAATGGCAAAAGTATCTGGAGACACATCCCCGCGAAGGCGTACCCAGTTGGATGGAACCTATCATCGCCCCGCTTGACGAAGCCCCAGTAGATAATGAGAGCGTTTTTTATAGCACTGGTTGTTAGTTTTTCTAGTTTTACTAGTGCTACTAGCCAAACTAGTATCATCTTCACAGGCGATATTCTTTTAGACCGTGGTGTTCGGAAAGTTATTGAACACCACGGTACTAACTATCTTTTCGACAAAAGAATTGACTCTATCCTCAGCAAAGCCAATGTCGTGGTAGGCAATCTGGAATGTCCTGCCACAAGCATCAAGGCTCCTATGCATAAACGATTCGTTTTCCGTGGTGAGTCATCGTGGCTTGCTGCGCTCAAAAAACACGGCTTCACACATCTGAATCTGGCTAATAACCACAGTATTGACCAAGGAAGAAATGGACTAATGGACACACAGAGGAATGTCATCAAAGCAGGGATGAAGTCCGTTGGTAGCGGCAAAAATATGGATGAAGCTGCAGAGCCAGTGTTACTCACCAAGCACCCACGTAAGGTGTGGCTGATAGCATCATTGCGAATGGCACTGGAAAACTTTGCATACCTGCCCGACCGCCCCAGCGTCAACATGGAAACCACAGAGGCTATCACCAAACGGATTCGAAAAATAAAGAAAGCCGACCCACAGGCCGTGGTCATTGTTTCCTTGCATTGGGGAGCCGAACACACATCAGAACCCGTGCCCAGTCAGCGGTTAGAGGCCCATCGGCTGATTAATGCCGGTGCCGATGCGCTAATTTGTCACCACCCCCACACGCTGCAAACCATTGAGCACTACAAAGGTCGCGATATCTACTATAGCATTGGCAACTTCATCTTCGACCAGCAAAAGCCCTTGAACAGCAAGGCCTGCATGGTAAAGGTCGAAGTCACCAAAGACCACATCATAACAACCCCTATTCCCATTAACATCAAACGTTGCGTCCCATGCATCACCCATTAGAAAAATTTCTGTTTTGCCCCGTTTGCGGCAGCAACCGTTTCAATGTACATAACTTCAAGAGCAAGCAATGTGAGGCTTGCGGATTTACCTATTACGCCAACCCTTGTTCGGCCACTGTAGCCTTTATCCGTAATGAGAAGGGCGAACTACTTGTAGCTACTCGCGGAAAAGAACCTGCTATAGGCACACTCGACCTGCCCGGTGGCTTCGTGGATATGGAGGAGACCGTAGAGGATGCCATGCGCCGCGAGATTATGGAAGAGACTGGGCTGACAGCCTGCGAGATGAACTATCGCTTCTCTATTCCTAACCACTATCTTTATTCCGACATGCTTATCCATACCCTCGACATGTTCTATGAAGTACAGGTAAATGACGGTAAACAGCCCGTAGCCAACGATGACGTGGCAAAACTGGAATGGATGCCGCTGGAGAAGATAAATCCAAAGGATTTCGGCTTGAAAAGTATCAGTCAGGGGGTGGAGCGCTACCTTGCCGAATCGTTAAGAAAATAAAAAATCTTCTATATATATAAGGTGGAAGCAAACTTTTTGCTTACTTTTGCACCCCAATTAAGAATTAAGCATTAAGTATTAAGCATTATATCATGCAGAAGAATTTAGTGATTGTAGAGTCACCAGCCAAGGCCAAAACCATTGAGAAATTCCTTGGTAACGACTACAAGGTAATGTCAAGTTACGGACATATCCGTGACTTGAAGAAAAAAGAACTGAGTATCAACGATACGACGCTGGAACCCGAATATGAGATTCCCGATGAGAAGAAAAAGCTTGTCAACGATTTGAAGACCCAAGCCATGAAAGCCAGTCAGGTGTGGCTTGCATCCGATGAAGACCGCGAAGGAGAAGCCATCTCATGGCACCTCTGCGAAGTCTTAGGACTGGACGAGGAAAAGACCAAGCGTATCGTATTCCATGAAATTACAAAACCCGCTATTCTCGATGCTATTGAACATCCACGCACATTGGATATGAACTTGGTGAATGCACAGCAGGCCCGCCGTGTGCTGGACCGACTGGTAGGTTTCAAGTTGTCACCAATCCTTTGGCGTAAGGTAAAGCCATCCCTCTCAGCTGGTCGTGTGCAGAGTGTTGCCGTACGACTGATTGTAGAGCGCGAGCGTGAACTGCAGGCTTTCAAAAGCGAGACTTACTATAATGTGAATGCCATCTTCTATATCAGCAACCCCGATGGTTCACATAGCGAGGTAAAGGCCACCCTGAGCCAGCGCTTCAAGACCGAACAGGAAGTTGAGGCGTTCTTTGAGAAATGTAAGGAGGCCACCTTCACCGTAGAGGCTATCCAGAAGAAGCCCATGAAGCGTACGCCAGCACCTCCTTTCACTACCTCTACCCTGCAACAGGAAGCTGCCCGCAAACTGGGCTTCACTGTAAGCCAGACTATGATGGTAGCACAGCACCTTTATGAAAACGGACGCATCACATACATGCGTACGGACTCTGTGAACCTCAGTAGCCTGTGCATCAATGCAACAAAGGACGAGGTTAGTCGTCTGTATGGCGATAACTACAGCAAGGTACGCCAATATCACACCAGCTCAAAGGGTGCTCAGGAAGCTCACGAAGCCATCCGCCCCACATACATGGAAAACAGTACGATAGAAGGAACTGTACAGGAGAAGCGCCTGTACGACCTCATCTGGAAGCGTACGGTTGCCAGTCAGATGGCTGATGCTGATATTGAGAAAACAACAGTAGAAATTGGTATCACTGTCAAGGATGAAAAGCTGCCCGTTAATTTTATTGCCCAAGGCGAAGTAGTTAAGTTCGACGGTTTCCTGAAAGTATATCGTGAGTCTGTTGATGACGATGATGACAATAAGGAAGAGTTCTCACACGTGCTGCCCCCATTGAAGAAGGGCGAGGCACTTCATCGTCGTGAGATTTCTGCCACTGAGCGCAACAGTCAGGGACCACAGCGCTACACTGAGGCATCGCTGGTACATAAACTGGAGGAACTGGGTATCGGTCGTCCGTCAACCTACGCTCCAACCATCAGCACTATTCAACAGCGTGAATATGTAGTGAAAGGCGACAAGAAAGGCGAAGAGCATCAGTATGCTGTTATCACCCTGAAAGGCAAGCAGATAAGCACCAAGACACGCGTTGAACTGACTGGTTCTGATAAGGGAAAGCTGATGCCTACAGACATCGGTACCGTTGTTAACGACTTCTTGATGGAGCATTTCCCTGGCATCATGGACTATAACTTCACTGCTAAGGTAGAGCAAGACTTCGATAAGATTGCTGAGGGTAAAGTTCTGTGGGACAAGATGATGAAGACATTCTACAAGAAATTCGAGCCCACAGTAGAGACTACCATGAACGCCCGCTCTGAGCATAAGGCCGGCGAGCGTCAACTTGGCATCGACCCCAAGAGCGGAAAACCCGTCTTTGTTAAGATTGGACGTTTCGGACCAGTGATACAGATTGGTTCTGCCGAGGATAAAGAAAAGCCTCAGTTTGCTCATCTGCCTAAGGAGCTGGGTATGGAGAATATTACGCTGGAGCAGGCTTTGGAACTCTTTAAACTTCCACGTATGCTGGGAGAATATGAGGGTGAGCCTGTTACTGTTGGCACAGGCCGTTTCGGTCCTTATGTGCTGCACAAGAAGCTCTACACCTCACTGCCCAAGGACGCTGACCCCATGACTATCACCGTGTCTGAAGCCGTGAAGCTCATTGAGAGTAAGCGCAAGCAGGATGCACAAAAGCTTCTGAAGTCATTCCGTGAAGATGATAAGCTCACTGTGCTTAATGGTCGCTATGGCCCTTATCTGGCTTACAACGGTACTAATTACCGCCTGCCAAAGAACCTGCACGAGAAAGCTAAGGAGCTAACCTATAAGGAGTGCATGGACATTATCAATAAAAATTGATGTTTGACATTTGAGGTTAGAGAATGATGAAAAGGATTATCCTCATAGGCTACATGGGTGCTGGCAAGACAACTATAGGACGGGCACTCTCAAAAGAACTGGGACTACCCTTCTATGACCTCGACTGGTATATAGAAAGTCGCAGACATAAGACCGTCTCAGAAATCTTTGCCGAACAGGGTGAAGAGGCCTTCCGCCAGATTGAGCATAACATGTTACACGAGGTGGCGGAATTTGAGGATGTCATCATCAGCTGTGGTGGCGGCACGCCCTGCTTCTTCGACAACATGGACTACATGAACCAGCAGGGACAGGTAGTCTATCTCAAAGCCTCGCCAGAAGTGCTTCATAAACACCTGCTCATGGGTAAAGGCGAGCGTCCGCTGCTGAAAGGGAAAAGCGAGGAAGAACTCGTCACCTTTATTCGCGAACAGCTGGAGAAGCGCGAACCATTTTACACAAAAGCGCAATACACATTCGATGTGGATGTGATGGACAACAACGATAAGATAAAAACGACAATAGATAATTTAAAAGGTTTGCTTGGATTATGAAGAAATGGACCTTAGACGATGCCCGCGAACTGTACAACATCAACGGTTGGGGCACAAGTTACTTCGGTATCAACGAAAAAGGTAACGTCTATGTGACGCCCAGTAAGGACGAGGTACAGATTGACCTTCGCGAGGTGATGGACGAACTGTCGCTGCGCGATGTCACGGCCCCCGTTCTGCTACGTTTTCCTGACATTCTTGACAACCGTATCGAAAAGACATGGAGTTGCTTCAAGAAAGCTGCCAAGGAATATGACTACAAAGGCGAGAACTACGTGGTCTATCCCATCAAGGTGAACCAGATGCAGCCTGTGGTAGAAGAGATTATCTCTCACGGCCGCAAGTTCAATCTGGGCGTAGAGGCTGGTTCAAAACCCGAGCTCCACGCCGTCATTGCCGTGCAGTGCCAGAGCGACTCTATCATCGTGTGCAACGGCTACAAGGACGAGGGCTATATTGAACTGGCCCTGCTGGCACAGAAGATGGGTAAGCAGATCTTCATTGTCGTTGAGAAACTGAACGAGCTGGACATCATTGCACGCGTGGCCAAGCAACTGAACGTACGTCCGAATATAGGCATCCGCATCAAACTGGCTTCCAGCGGCAGTGGCAAATGGGAAGAGAGCGGCGGCGATGCCTCGAAGTTCGGCCTTACCAGTGCTGAGCTGCTCGAAGCGCTGGAGCTGCTCGACAAGAAGGGAATGCGCGACTGTCTGCGCCTCATCCACTTCCACATCGGCTCACAGATCACCAAGATTCGCCGTATCCAGACAGCCCTGCGCGAAGCCTCACAGTTCTATATCCAGCTGCATAAGATGGGCTATAACGTAGATTTCGTTGACTGTGGTGGTGGTCTGGGCGTTGACTACGACGGCACCCGTTCACCATCCAGCGAGAGTTCTGTGAACTACTCTATTCAGGAATATGTCAACGACTGTATCTACACCTTCGTAGATGCTGCCAATAAGAACAATATCCCCCACCCCAACATCATCACCGAGAGCGGACGCTCACTGGCTGCCCACCACTCGGTGCTGGTCATCGACGTGCTGGAGACTGCCTCGCTGCCTGAGATGCCCGAGGAGTTTGAGCCCGATGAGAACTCGCATCAGTTGGTAAAAGACCTCTATGAGATTTGGGATAACCTCTCGCCGCGCAATGTGCTAGAAGACTGGCACGATGCTGAGCAGATTCGCGAAGAGGTGCTGGATCTGTTCTCTCACGGCATCGTAGATTTGAAGACACGTGCTGAGATTGAGGCGATGTACTGGAGCGTTTGTCATGAAATCAACGCCCTGGCCAAGAACCTGAAGCACATCCCCGAGGAACTCATGAATATCGACAAGCTGCTGGCCGACAAGTACTTCTGTAACTTCTCGCTGTTCCAGAGCCTGCCCGACTCATGGGCCATCGACCAAATGTTCCCCATCATGCCTATCCAGCGCTTGGACGAGCGCCCCACGCGCAACGCCACCCTGCAGGACATCACCTGCGACTCTGACGGCAAAATTGCTAATTTCGTAACCAATCGCAACAACTCCCACTCGCTGCCCGTACACGCACTCAAGAAGAACGACACCTATTATCTGGGCGTCTTCCTCGTAGGTGCTTATCAGGAGATTCTGGGCGATATGCACAACCTCTTTGGCGACACCACCGCCGTTCACGTATCCGTAAAGGACGGTCATTATCATATTGACCAGATCTTCGACGGTGAGACCGTGGCCGAGGTGCTGGAATACGTGCAGTACAACCCCAAGAAGCTGGTGCGCCAGTTGGAAATCTGGGTATCAAAGAGTGTGAAGGAAGGCAAGATCTCGCTGGAAGAGGGCAAGGAATTCCTGAGCAACTATCGCAGCGGACTTTACGGATATACTTATTTGGAGTAAACTATGGGCTCATTAACCATCATTAAAGTAGGCGGTGCCGTTGTCGAGGACGAGGCACAGCTAACGCAACTGCTACGTGATTTCACCACTATTCAGGGAGCAAAGATACTGGTGCATGGCGGAGGCCGCCGCGCCACAAAGATAGCCGAACGACTGGGTATCGAGACAAAGATGATAGACGGTCGCCGCATCACCGATGCCGAGATGCTGGAAGTGGTGACGATGGTCTATGGCGGACTGGTAAACAAGAATGTGGTGGCACGTCTGCAGGCCTTGGGCTGCGATGCCATTGGCCTTACCGGTGCCGATGCTAATATCCTGCTCTCAGTAAAACGTCCCCTGAAAAACGGTGTAGACTTCGGTTTTGTGGGCGATGTCAAACAGGCTAACGGCTCAAAGATTGCCCATCTCATCAATGCTGGCCTCATCCCTGTTATCGCCCCGCTGACACACGACGGACAGGGACATATGCTTAACACCAATGCCGACACGATGGCTTCAGAGACCGCTAAGGCTATGGCTGCCGCAGGTTACGACGTTACACTAATCTATGCCTTTGAGAAGCCTGGCGTATTGCGTGATGCCGAAGATGATAACTCTGTCATTGAGAAGATTAACCATACAGACTTTGAAGCCTATAAGGCTGACGGCACTATCAATGGTGGCATGCTACCAAAGATAGAAAACGCGCTCGCCGCCGTTGATGCAGGCGTTAAGCGCGTCATTATCACTAAGGCTACTGCCATCGATGGACAGCACGGCACGGTAATCACACAGTAAGCACAGATAAGTATATTACTTAGCACTCGTAAGTATGGTACTTATTTTGAAGCCTAAACAGAATCGTGAATAGGCTACTTATGTTTTTTTCGGTGATTCAAGCGTCCTCGCAAGGCTTCCGCTCCGTTCTCGTCGCCCTTCAGCCCTAAGCTCGTCATCCTTGAGCAGCGTGCTCAAGCATTTTGCACCAAGACTAACCCCAAATCTCCGGAAACCACGAAAAACACTAGGGATTCCTGCTTTAGACACTCCCCCCAACACTAACCCCAACACTAACCCCAACACTAACCCCAAGAGTACCCCCCCGACACAAACTCTTCTTATCCAATGGGTAGATGTTAGGCGGAGTGAAGGGTTACTCTTGGGGGGAGTGTTCAAATCCTGATTTCCTTTATACAAGAGCATTTCCAGAGATTAGGGGTTAGTGTTGCAAACATATGATTAAAAAAAATACTTTCTACGTCACTTTTCGGCTTACTTATTCGTTATATATATGAGCGAGCTCAAAAAGATGAACCCACCACGCCGAAGCATCAAGGAAAGGTTGCTTACCAAACTGCTGCTGGGATGTATATTCACCCTTTTCGGTTTGTGCATCTACATAGCCGTGTTCGTAGCCAACATAAATGATGGTTGGGATAGGGATATGTTCATCGGACTGTCCCTCGTCGCTGTGCCGTCATTGGGTATTGGACTTGCTTTCCTTATTAATTATTTTATAGGGATGAGAGTTCTGAAACAAGAGATTGAGGCTGAAGCCAAGAAATAATAATGACCCGCGAACAATTCATAAGGGTTATCCAAACTGAACAGGATTCGCTCAGACGTTTCCTGCTGGCTCTTTGCTGTGGCAATCGGGATGAGGCCGACGATATTGCACAGGATACGCTGGTTAAGGCTTATCTGTCGATCTCAAAGTACGAGGGGACGGCATGGCTCTATCGCATTGCCTACAATATGTTTATTGACTCAAACCGTTGTCACCGCACCATACAACCTCTGAATATCCTGGAAAAACAGACCATATAAAAAAAGAGTAATATGTTTGCAAAATAGGAAAATAAATTCTATTTTTGCACATGATTATTACTGTTATTACAAACCGAAACTGAATGAACCTGAATCTAACATCTACCATCAATTTCGATCATATCGCTGACCGCAAGCTCCGAAGCGATGTGATTGCACTTTGTCTCAAGACGGGCAAACCTGTGCTGAAACTATCTACAAAGGATTATGTGGATAATGGTCTGGAACACTATGTAAAGGAATATGGGTCGGCAGGATTGGTAAATATCGCCGTGTTCAACATCTTGCAACGTACTATTACAGGATGGCCAGGAGGTAAACCAAACGCAGATGACTCCACACGACCTGAGCGTGCATTGCCCTACCCAAAACGTGTTATCGTGTTCTCGCCACATCCAGATGACGATGTTATCTCGATGGGAGGCACTATCCGCCGTCTGAAACAGCAAGGTCACGATGTACATGTTGCCTACGAGACCTCTGGCAATATTGCAGTTGCCGATGAAGAGGTAAGGCTATATATGCATTTCCTACGCGCCTTCAACGAGGTGTTTGCCAATGGTAGCGATGAAATCATCAAGCACTATTCTGATGATGTGCTGGGATTCATTAAACGGAAGCAGGAGGGCGACTTTGATAATCGTGATGTGCTGACCGTGAAGGGACTGATCCGAAGGGGTGAAGCACGTAATGCCTGCGGATACAACGGTATCAAGAAAGACCATATCCACTTCCTTGACTTGCCTTTCTACGAGAGTGGCAAGATTGAGAAACTGCCAATGACAGAGCGTGACGTGCATATCATTCAGGATCTGTTGCAACAGGTGAAACCGCATCAGATATACGTTGCCGCCGACCTGGCCGACCCACACGGTACACACCGTAAATGTACGGATGCCGTGCTGGCTGCTATCGATGAAGAGAAACGGATGGGTGCCGAGTGGCTCCGTGACTGTAGGGTGTGGATGTATCGTGGTGCTTGGTCGGAATGGGAGATAGAGAATATCGAGATGTGTGTGCCCATGAGTCCCGAAGAACTGCGTGAGAAACGCAACGCTATTTTGCGCCACCAGAGTCAGATGGAGAGTGCCCCATTCTTGGGCAATGATGAACGACTGTTCTGGCAACGCGCCGAGGACCGCAACCGCGCCACTGCAAAACTCTACGACGACCTCGGACTGGCTTGCTATGAAGCCATGGAGGCCTTCGTAGAGTATAAGTTCTAACGTTATTCCCGTTACCTCTTTTTCTTCGGCTTACGACGTGCCCAGCCCTCCTCGCTAAAGTCGGGCTCTTCACCCTTGAAATCTACTCGAGGGGCATTCATCAAGGAACGCCAGTCGTCCTTTTTGGCTTTTCTGGATTCTCTAGAATCTCTAGGATTCCTATTTTTTCTAGTATCACTAGTTCTACTGGTTTCACTAGGATTCTTAGATTTATCATCCTCAGAATTACAACGCACGGTACGACCTTTATAACGAATGCCTGTGAGCTGCGTCATCACCTTGCGGGCATCCTTCTCGGGCACCTCGAAATAAGAGATGGTGTCAAGCAGGTCAATATGACCCACCTCCTGACGACCACCAACGTAGCGGTTTAAGGTCTGCATCAGCACACCTGGGAAGAAACCGTCCTTCTTACCAAGGTTGATGAAGAGGCGCTTAAAGCCCTTCTGAGCCTTATTCATGCGCTTCTCGCGGTCGCTCTGGGGTTTCTTATCTTTCTCCTTAGCAGGCACCTCAATCTCAGGGGCATCGGCATAGTAAGCCAGGAACTTGCCAAACTCAAGGGAAACAATCTTCTTAATGAGTTCATCCTTGTCGATGAATTCGAAGTAACGACTGATATCCTGCAAGAAAGGAGCGATTTCATCGTCGTTCACATCGGTCTTCACAATCTGATCCATCACCTTATAGAGTTGCTTCTTACAGATCTCTTCAGCCGATGGAATGGGCGTTTCTACGAAAGCTTTGCCTATAATCTTCTCAATATCACGAATCTTATGTTTTTCCTTGGAGTGAACGATAGAGATGCTGGTACCCTTCTTACCGGCACGACCCGTACGGCCAGAACGGTGGGTATAGCTCTCGGTATCATCGGGCAAGCCGAAGTTGATGACATGGGTCAGATCATCCACGTCGAGTCCACGTGCAGCCACATCAGTAGCTACGAGGAGCTGCGTCAAGTGCTGGCGGAACTTCTGCATGGTGAGGTCGCGCTGCTGCTGCGAGAGGTCACCATGAAGTGACTCTGCATTATAGCCGTCACGAATCAGTTTATCAGCAATCTCCTGCGTCTCCAACTTGGTGCGACAGAAGATAATAGCAAAAATCTTGGGGTAATAGTCCACGATGCGCTTCAGGGCCAGATACTTATCCTTGGCCTGTACCATATAATAAATATGGTTTACGTTCTCGGCACCCTCGTTGCGCGAGCCTACCACCACCTCTTCATAGTTAGTGAGATATTTCTTGGCCACTCGCTCCACTTCGCGGCTCATCGTGGCCGAGAACATCAGCGTACTGTGTTCTTCGGGGAGCGACTCAAAAATCTCGTTGATAGCATCCGAGAAACCCATGTTCAGCATTTCGTCGGCCTCATCGAGCACGATATTGCGCACATTCTCCAGTTTGGCATAGCCACGATTCTTCAGGTCAATGAGTCGGCCAGGGGTAGCCACAATGACCTGAGCGCCTTTTTTCAAGGCACGGATTTGCTGTTCAATGGCAGCACCGCCATAGACGGCCTCCACATGAACACCATCCATATATTTCGAGAAGTCGCGCAGGTCGTCGGCAATCTGCAGACAGAGTTCACGGGTAGGACTCAATACGAGCGCCTGCGTGTCCCTGTTGCTTAAATCAAGACGCATCAGCAAGGGAATGCCGAAAGAGGCCGTTTTTCCCGTGCCAGTCTGCGCCAGCGCAATCATGTCATTTTCACTAGTCAGTAGTCTGGGGATTACTTCTTCCTGTACAGGCATTGGCTGTACGAACCCCATCTCTTCAATGGCTCGGCGTATCTCTACGCTCACGCCTAATTCTTCAAATGTCTTCATTAAAAAATATAAACTGTTTACTCTTCGAAGCCACCGCCTCCGCCGCCAAAGGTGTTCTCATCATCATTGCCACTCTGGCCATCTTCACGATCGCGGTCGGTCTTCTTTCTTGTCATATTACCAAAATTCCACGTCAGTTGCAGATTGATGCGTGGATCACGGAAGTTCTTCTGGTGACGCCAGAAGGTGGGACCCTCGGTATAGTTCTCAAACTGACGGCTGTTGAACACGTCGCGCCAGTTGAGTGCCAATGCGAAGGTCTTGTTGAGGAAGGTCTTACGCAGGCCGAGGTCTAGTGAACCGTTGGCCTTACGATAACCCTGCGTGATAACCGAACGTGAGCGATAGTTGCCCGTAGCCTGTACAGAGATGCTGTAAGGCAAGATAACGGAAGCCAGCACACGGGCATCCCATGCGAAGTTCTCATTGCCCTCGCCCGTCACGGTCTGATTCTCTACAACGGTAGAGAAACCATCAAGTTTATAATAATAAGCATTCAGCGTGGTGGTGAGGTCGAGGATGCGGAAGAACTTATCCTTCAGAATCACCTCGGCACCTGCACTCTGACTCTTAGCCACGTTGAGGTTGGTCATATACATCACGTTCTGACCCTCGTAGAGGCCCTGATAACGGATGCGCTGCATCACATCTGTGGTAGGACGATAATAGGTGCCTACAGACAGCGTGTGGGCAGCCCATGTCTTCAGATAGTTCAGCGAGAAGGCATTGGTATATTCAGGGGTGAGTTGTGGGTTACCAAACTCAATCATTGAGGCATCACGTGTGTTCTTGAAGGAGTTGAGCTGCCCGCCCCAAGGACGACGCAGGCGACGGGTGACATTCAACTGAATCTGTGATGTGGGCGTCAGTTCGTAGTTCAGGAAGAGCGAGGGGAACAACTGGAAATAGTCCTTCTTAAAGGGTGTCTCCGTCTGATAGTAGTCGATACTCTTCGTATCCACCTTCCAGTATTCACCACGCAGGCCAGCCATCACACCCAGTTTACCAAACTTCATGTTGGTCGTGGCATAGAGAGCATGGATATCGCTGTCGTAGATGAAACGGTTGTAGAAGAAAGCTTCATCATCATACTGATTGGTTGTCTGATTCCATATCTGCGACTCCTGCGGTGTGTTCTCATGCGAGAAACGACCATCGTAGCCAGCCTCCAGTTTGAAGTTCTCGTTGATTTTATTCTCGTAGTCAACCTTCACCTCCCATGAATGGTTGTTCATGTGCATAGGACGGTTCTCAAGACTCCACGTAGCAGGTGAGCCGTCTGTGTAAGTGGTATCGTTACGATAGAGGGTAGAACTGTTCATCTTCCATTTATTGAATTCTACCGAGACGTCCAATTTATGCGTACCATTCTCGTTGAACTTATGCGTAAAATCCAGCTCGGCATTATACATCTGATGTTTGCCATCAGGAGCCGTCACGCTCTGCGTCATGTGCTTCAGCACTTGTCCTGTTGACAGCACACCATAGTCATATTCTGACACGTTATCTCTTGAGGGTTTTCCCTGCAACATCATGCCAGCAAGAGTCAGGTCATCATTATCGCTCAAATGAAAGGTCAGTCCAGCACGACCAAAGACGCCACGTCCCTTGTTGCTGTTGTCACCACGACTATTCAGGAAGGTATCATTCAGCGGGTAATGCTGCTCGCTCTCATTTCCTCCGTTGCCGCGACGACGACGCATGCCCAGATTGGCGTATGCATCCACCCACTTCGAAGAATAGTTGATGTTGCCGCCTACGTTCCAGCCTTTCTGGTTGTTTACACCCGTCTGCAAAGAACCATAATAGCCAGCACGGCGGTCGCGCTTCAGAATGATATTGATGATACCTGCCGTACCCTCGGGTGAATACTTGGCACTGGGATTATCGATGACCTCAATACGCTCAATGCTCTCAGCAGGGATCTGCTGCAGAATCTCAGCACGGTTGTCGCTGGTCAGTCCGCTGCTCTTACCGTTAATCCATACCTCCACGCTGGAGTTACCACGAAGAGAAATCTCACCATCGGTGGTCACTTCAACAGAGGGGATATTTTCCAACAAATCACTTACAGAGCCACCGGCAGCCGCCAGCACCTCGTCAACGGTGAAGGTCTTACGGTCAACCTCGAGTTTCATCTGCGAACGCTGACCTGTAACTTGTACTTCCTTCAGGATTTTCTGGTCTTCAGAAAGATAGATGGCATTATAATGAATATTGCGCTTTTCGGGTGAAATCTGGAAACGTCGCACAGCTGACTTATAACCCATCATTGATATTTCCAGAGTGTATGAACCGTCTTTCAGTCCCTGCACATGAAACTGACCTTTTACATCGGTCATACCACCACCAACCAACTTTCCGTTGGCAGCAGTCACACGCACAGTCACGAACTGCAATACTTCGTCGTTTTGCTTATCCAAAACTTTACCCCGAACAACTCCCTGTGCCTGCATACCAACAGCGCACAACAAACATAGAAAAGTTACAATAATTCGATTCATGTCAATTAATTTGATGCCTAGCATCGGTTTCTGTATTGGTCTAAACGTTCTAAGAATAATAAAATTTATTGAGCGAATATATAATCGCCGCTAATATCAGAATAATATACGTACATCCCTTCCAGATTTTCCCAAAAACATAACAGCAAACCACCAAAAAGATGATCGTCAAAACGTCTGACAGCGTGATATGAATGGGTACAGAATCAACCATTTCCTGCATCTCTTCCAAATCCAGCATTTCATTCTTTTCTCTTCGGGTAGAAGAGGCAAAGTTTTCATCTGAATCATCCTGTGCCCACAGTTGCAAACGAAGCACCCATAGACAAAGAATGGTATAGATTCGAAAAAGATTCTGATTCATTATCTGAAATTTGGTTGCAAAATTACAAAAAAAGAATGTAAAATATGCACTAATACATAAAATAAAGAAAAAAAGATTGGTCTTTTCGCTTTTTTTAAGTATCTTTGCGGCCAAAATAAACGTAAAATACACAAAATCAGAAATGGCTTATACACGTATGACAGCTGCCGAGGCTGCAGCATTGATTAAAAATGGCGAGAACATCGCTATGAGTGGATTTACACCTGCTGGTGTAGCTAAAGCAACAACTAAAGAGTTAGCAAAGATTGCAGTGGCTGAACATGAGGCCGGACGCGAGTTCAAAGTAGGTATCTTCACTGGTGCCTCAACAGGACAGAGCACTGATGGCGACATGGCGAATGCACAGGCTATCAAGTATCGTGCCCCCTACACTACCAATCCTGATTTCCGTAAGCATGTTAACCTGGGCGAGATTCCTTATAACGACCTGCACCTGAGCCACATGGCACAGGAACTACGTTATGGTTTCTATGGTGACATAGACTGGGCCATCCTTGAAGTGTGCGACATTGAAGAGGTGGGCAACGATTATCATGTTTACCTCACCGCTGCTGGTGGTATCTCTCCTACTGCTGCCCGTCTGGCAAAGCATGTCATCCTGGAACTGAACAGCTTCCACAACCCCAACGCCAAGTTTATCCACGACGTTTATGAGCCTCTAGATCCTCCTTACCGCAAGCCCATCATGATTACAAAGGTGAGCGACCGTATCGGTGTGCCTTACGTATCTATTCCCAAGGACAAGGTGGTAGGTGTCGTAGAGTGTAACATCCCCGATGAAGCACGTGCCTTCAAGGATAGCGATCCCGTTACAGAGAAGATTGGCTTCCTCACAGCAGAATTCCTGGTAGATGAGTTGCGTAAGGGTCGTATCCCCAAGGAGTTCCTGCCTTTGCAGAGTGGCGTAGGTTCTACAGCTAATGCCATCTTGGGTGCACTGGGTGAGGATAAGCACGTACCCGACTTCAACATCTATACCGAGGTGATTCAGAACTCAGTGATTGAGATGATGCTCAACGGACGTGTAAAGGATGCTTCTGCCTGCTCACTCACCGTCAGCAACGAATGTCTGATGCAGGTTTACGATAACATGGACTATATGAAGAACCACCTGACACTGCGCCAGAGCGAGATTTCGAACTCACCAGAGGTGATTCGCCGACTGGGTGTTATCGCTATCAACACAGCTATCGAGGCCGACCTCTATGGCAACGTGAACTCTACGCATATCAGTGGCACAAAGATGATGAACGGTATTGGTGGTTCGGGCGACTTCATCCGCAATGCCTACCTCTCAATCTTCACCTGTCCTTCAGTAGCCAAGGGTGGCGTTATCTCAAGTATCGTGCCTTTCGTAAGCCATCAGGACTCTTCAGAGCACGACGTGAACATCATCGTAACAGAACAGGGTATCGCCGACCTGCGCGGAAAGAGCCCCGCTCAACGTGCCGAGTGCATCATTGAGAACTGTGCACACCCCGACTACAAGCAGTTGCTGTGGGACTACCTGAAGATTTCAAAGATGGGTCAGACACGTCACAACCTCACCGCTGCCTTTGCTATGCACGACACACTGGGTCGCAAGGGCGACATGAAGTTGACAGACTTTGCTGAATATATCAAATAAGAAATCATCTTATAAAACGAAAAAAGGCACCCGAAAGGATGCCTTTTCTTTTTCTCCGTTAATAGTTCTACAGAGGATAGTCCTCGAATGCATAAAGTACCGTACTCAGATAACGTTCACCAGTATCGGGCAGTAATACCACGATCTTCTTGTCTTTATTCTCAGGACGCTTAGCCACCTCGATTGCTGCATAGAGGGCAGCACCAGCAGAGATACCTACCAGCAGACCTTCCGTCTGAGCAATCTCACGACCAGTACGGATGGCGGCATCGTTCTCTACATCAAATACCTCGTCAATAACATCGGCATCATAGGTCTTAGGCACGAAACCAGCACCAATACCCTGAATCTTGTGAGGACCGCTCTGACCGCCGTTCAGCACAGGGCTAGACTTTGGCTCTACAGCGATAATCTTAACGTTGGGGTTCTGCTCTTTGAGATACTTACCTGTACCACTGATAGTACCACCAGTACCGACACCGCCAATGAAGATATCCACCTGACCATCAGTATCACGCCAAATCTCAGGACCTGTAGTAGCATAGTGCTTAGCGGGGTTAGCACCATTCTCGAACTGCTGCAGAATAACGCTGCCGGGAATCTCGTTGCGTAACTCCTCAGCGGCGCGGATGGCACCTGGCATACCGTCTTTACCAGAGGTGAGGCGAACCTCTGCACCATAGGCCTTTACAAGGTTACGACGCTCTACACTCATGGTTTCGGGCATGGTAAGGATAAGGTGGTAGCCCTTAACAAAACTCCACTTTTGCAATCACTGGGGTGCTAAGCCCCTTTGCTGTTGAATACTTTTACTAAAAAATCAGAAAATATCACGTATTAAGATGTCCCAAACGGCCACAATATGACAGATACTGCCTGCCAAAACGCAGAAATGGAACACGGTGTGCATATATTTCTTTTTATTGAATGAATAAAAGACGGCACCCGTGATATAAAAGACACCTTCAAGCACTATCCAAACGAAAGCATTCGTAGATACGGTATCAACCAGCGGTTTGAAGGCTGCCAATACGCTGAGTCCCATGATGACAAAGCACGCCGTCTCAATATTTGAGTGGTCTTTCAGTTTGATAAAACTAATCAGGGTACCTATAAGGGCGCAGGCCCATACAAAGGTGAAAAGCGTCCATCCCCAATAGCCCTCGTTACGAAGTGCCATCAGCGTGATAGGCGAATAGCTGCCTGCAATATGCCAATAGATGGCGGCATGGTCCCATTTACGGAAACGCTCTCGCCAGGGATTCCTGAGCTTTAGGGCATGATAAATAGTAGATGCCAGATAGCTGCCCAGCATACCGAAGAGATAAAGGCCAACACCAATGGCTGCCCACGAACGATCGTTATTACCTAACAATACGACGATGAAAAATGCGATGCCCACTGCACCGGCCATCATTGCACCGCCAGCATGACTCCATGAATTCCAAACTTCCTCCTTGTGTGTGTATCTTATTGCCATTTCTTGGGTTGAGGTTTCAGGATTGAGATTTGAGGGTTAGTCGGCAAGGATAAAGTCAAGCTGACGTTTCTCGATGTTTGCACGAGCCACCTTGATACGGACGGCATCGCCCAGTTGATATTTCTGATGATGACGGCGACCCACCAGACAGTAGTTGCGCTCATCAAACTCATAATAGTCGCCATCAAGGTCATGCATTCCCACAAGACCCTCGCAGTGATTATCATCAATCTCGCAGTAGAGACCATACGACTGAACACCACTGATATGAGCGTCAAACTCCATTCCGACCTTATCTGCCATAAACTCTACCATCTTATACTTAATAGAGTCGCGCTCAGCGTTTTGAGCGGTCTGCTCCATCTGGCTGCAATGCTCGCAGAGCTCCTCGTAGTGATCCTGATTCACACTGCGTCCACCGTCCTGATAACGCGTAAGCAAACGGTGTACCATCGTGTCAGGATAACGACGGATAGGCGAAGTGAAGTGGGTATAGTAATCAAAGGCCAATCCATAATGGCCGATATTATGAGTAGAATACTTTGCCTTCATCATAGCACGTAGGGTCAACGTCTCTACCAGTTTCTGCTCTCGCTCGCCCTGAGCTTCTTCCATCAGGTTATTCAGGTTCTTTGAGATAGCGCCCTTAGTACCGCTGGTCTTTACTTTATAACCGAAGGGAGCCAAAGCCGTGCGCAGGCTCTCCAGTTTCTGCGGGTCTGGCTGATCGTGGATACGATAAACAAAGGTCTTGCCTTTTGAGGGCTTTCCGGAATCATCCTTCTTAGCCTTTCCTGCCTTACCGATAAACTCTGCCACCGTGCGATTGGCCAGCAACATAAACTCCTCAATGAGTTGGGTGGCATCGGTAGATTTCTTGAAGTAACAACGGGTGGGCTTACCATCGTCGTCGATATCGAAGTGTAACTCCTCGCGGTCAAACTTCACAGCACCATTCTTGAATCGGCGTTCGCGAAGCTTCTTCGCCATCCTGTCGAGAAGACGCAGCTCTTCAGCATTATCACCATCTTTGCCTTCGAGTATTTCTTGTACCTCTTCATAGGCGTAGCGACGATTACTCTTAATAACGGTGTGGGCTAAGTGCCAATCCTTGATGTTGGCTTCTTCGTCCAAAACGAAAATCACACTGTAACAAAGTTTTTCCTCATCAGGACGCAACGAGCAAACAAAATTACACAAGCGCTCAGGCAGCATCGGGATGGTGCGGTCAACCAAATAGACACTGGTGGCACGCTCTTCGGCTTCGCGGTCAATAATGCTACCTTCAGTAACATAGTGGCTCACATCAGCGATATGTACACCAACTTCCCAATACTTATTTTGCTTACGAATAGAGAGTGCATCGTCAAAGTCCTTGGCATCTTTGGGGTCGATGGTGCAAGTAAAGACCTCACGGAAGTCCTCACGACGGGCAATTTCTTCTTCAGAAATCTCTGCATTAATCTTCTGGGCTGCATCCTCTACACGTTTCGGATACTTATAAGGCAGACCGTATTGCGCTAAGATGGCGTGCATCTCTACGTTATTCTCACCCTGCTTTCCAAGCACATCAATCACCTCGCCTACAATGTTCTTTGACTCGGCTGAAGGCCATTGAGTAATCTTTACTACAGCCTTTTCACCTGTCTTACCTCCTTTGAGCTTCTTCTTAGGAATCAGGATGTCATGCACAAAGAAATTTCCTTCGGCATTTAGAAAGGCAAAGTCTTTCTCAACCTGCAGAATACCAACAGCCTGATCGTGCTTGCGCTCCAAAATATCTGTTACGATAGCCTCCTTGATATGGTTCTGACGGCGTGCCATATAAGCCACTCGCACTCGGTCGCCATTGAGGGCAAACATCGAGTTGCGCTCTGCAACAAACACGGGCTTACCACCATCATCAGGCTGGAATGAGTTCTTACCATTGGCCTTACGAATGAAAGTACCCTCCTGTACCTGCGTCTTCAGGTTCAGTTTATATGAATTGTCACTCACTTTCGACAACCAGTCGTCCCATGCCATCTCCTCCATCACATCGATGGCAAGCATCTTCACGGGGTGAGTGTCGAATTTCAGCGCCTTAAATATTTGTTTGAAGCTAAGTATTTCACCAGGATGTGCCTGAAACAAAGCCTGTAAAGCTTCTGCCACATCACGTTTAGTCAATCGCTTTCCTCCTCTTTTCTTGCCCATAATATATCGTTTAAAATATTGATATGTTCACAACATAAACTCTGTAGCGCAAAGGTACATTTTTTTTTCCAAACTATCGCTTTTATCACACACTTTAACACGAAAAGAACTATACTAAGACTGGAATTGAACGATTATTTGTTAATACGAGTTAAATTATATGGTAATCAAAAGCATTTTGTTTAAAAAAATTTGCACTGTGGTGAAAAAATGATTATATTTGCACTGATTCTGAACAAGAAGATGATATTACATGTTTAACTAATAAAAAGGAGACTATACTATGAAGAAAATTCTTTTGATTGCTTTCATGATGGTCATGAGCATTGGTGCATTTGCACAATCAGGAAAACTTGCCTTTGGTCCTCACTTCGGCTATGCAGGCTTTGGTGATGGTTACAATCCCCTTGGTGTAGGTTTCCAAGCTAGGTATTACTTCACCGATCAGATCCGTGGAGAGTACAAGTACGAGTATTGGTTCCCGAAAGATGGTGGCAACCTCTATGGTATGGACTTCAATTTCCACTACCTGATTCCTGTGGATAACAAATTCAACTTCTATCCTATTGTTGGTGGAACTTGGATGATTTCTTCTGGCGGTGGTGAGTCAGAGGCCATCTTTGGCCTTAACTTCGGTGCTGGTGCTGAATACTTGGTTGCCGAGAACCTATGGCTCAACTTCGACTTCATGTATAAATCAGCAAAGAAGACGAAGCAGGAAAGCGTTACTGTGATGGGATATACCACAACAGTTGAATACGACCTCAAGGCTACAGGCCCTATCTTCGAGATAGGTCTCACTCGTGTATTCTGAAGCGAATTTGATTAGGAATACGTTATTCCTTTGCCTTAACTGCGTCACAAATTATGGTTTTGTGACGCAGTTTTTTGTATTTTAACCTCAGATTATCTGATATTTAGAAAATAATTTCTAACTTTGCACCGCAATTTAATTCGAATTAAAATGAAAATAGCTTTGATCGGCTATGGCAAGATGGGCAAAATGATTGAAGAGATAGCCCTCAGCCGTGGCCATGAGATTGTGAGTATCATTGATATTGACAACCAACAGGATTTTGAGAGTAAGGCCTTCGCATCTGCGGATGTAGCCATAGAGTTTACGGCTCCTCAGGCCGCTTATGGTAACTATCTGAAAGCGTGGGCAAAAGGTGTGAAGGTTGTTTCTGGCTCTACAGGTTGGATGAAAGAACACGGCGATGAGGTTCGTCAGGCTTGTGAGAATGGTAAGACTCTGTTCTGGGCTTCCAACTTCTCTATCGGCGTAGCCATCTTCTCTGCCGTAAACCGTTACCTGGCCAAGATTATGAACCAGTTCCCACAATATGATGTGGAGATGGAAGAGACACACCATGTACATAAACTCGATCATCCCAGTGGTACTGCCATTACCTTGGCAGAAGAAATCGTGGAGAACATCGACCGCAAGGAGGCTTGGGCAGAGGATACTACCGATCCCAAGCTGCTGCGTGTGGATCATATCCGTCGTGGCGAAGTACCAGGTATTCATATCATCCGCTATGATTCTGATGCTGATATCATCACAATTACCCACGATGCACATTCACGTCGCGGTTTTGCCCTCGGTGCCGTGTTAGCAGCAGAATACACTAAGGATAATCAGGGATTACTTACGATTAGTGATATGTTTAAGTTCTAGATTATAGGACTCATAGGACCTATAAGACTTATATAATTATGGAAAAGCGCGAAAAGAAAAAACTGAATATGAAGAAGCAGTGGGCAAAGTTCGCCATTGTGATGGTCTGCTATCTGCTCTTCCTATACTGGGTTGAATCATGGTTAGGACTGCTGGTCATTCCTTTCATTTACGATGCCTATATCTCAAAGAAAATCAACTGGAAATGGTGGCAGGACTTGGAAGGTCCGATGCGTACGGTGATGTCATGGGTTGACGCTATCGTGTTTGCACTGGTAGCAGTCTATTTCATCAATCAGTTCTTTTTCCAGAACTATGTTATTCCTTCCAGTTCGCTTGAGAAATCATTGCTGACGGGTGACTATCTTTTCGTATCGAAAGTAAGTTACGGCCCCCGCATTCCTGAGACCCCGCTGACAGTGCCCTTGACGCAGCACACACTGCCTATCGGCGATTTAAAGTCGTATATTGAGTGGCCTCACTGGGATTATCGTCGCGTAAAAGGATTTGGTAAGGTAGAACTCAACGATATCGTGGTATTTAACTATCCTGCTGGTGATACCATTTGCATGAATATGCCCTATCAGACAGAGTTTTACGGTTTATGTTATGGCTATGGCAGAAAAATCTACGAGCAAATGAACCCAATGGCTTTGCCTATTGATTCGCTGTCAAAAGCAGAACAAAGGAAACGTTTTGAAGCTTATTATAGTTTGGGACATCAGTATGTAGAGGCTAACTCACAGGAATTTGGTGGCATAGGCTATCGTCCTACTGATCGTCGCGAGAACTACGTAAAACGCTGTGTTGGTCTGCCTGGTGACACGCTCCAAATAAAAGACCATATAGTTTATTTGAACGGTAAAGCAAATAAGGAGCCTGATAACGTACAGTATACCTATGATGTATTATTCAACGACGGGGCTATTCTCACCAACGACTTCCTAAAGGAAAATGGGATTACTTGCGAGGATCTGGGGCTGAGCAGAGCCGACAGAGACTATTTCAGAAGTGAAGGCCAAATACAGTTGACACAGCAGTTCCGCAATAATCGTATCATAATGCCCATGACCCAAAAGACGGCACAGGTATTGAAAGAACGTAAAGACCTTGTTCAAGCAATGGCACCTGTTACGGATGGTACTCCTGCAGAAATCTATCCCCTGAATATGGTGAAAGACTGGACACGCGACAATTACGGTCCTGTCTGGATTCCAAAGAAGGGCGAAAGCATCAAACTGACTATTGAAAACCTGCCTATTTATGAGCGTCCTATCAAGGTCTATGAGCATAACGATCTGGAAGTACGCGATGGTAAGATATTTATTAATGGCGCAGAGACCAATAGCTACACCTTCAAGATGGACTACTACTGGATGATGGGTGATAATCGTCATAACTCAGCCGACTCTCGTTATTGGGGCTTCGTACCTGAAGACCATATCGTAGGTAAGCCTATCTTTATCTGGTGGAGTAGCGATCCTGACCGCGGTCTCTTCGGAGGTGGCATCCGCTGGAGCCGTCTGTTCCGCTTTGTCGATAATATTAAGTAATGAAGAAAACTGTCCGATTCCTACTGGCGTTCCTGATAGCCTTTGCACTGATGATGGTTGTCAGGGTGGTAGGTATCACCATCTATACTATCAACGGCACGAGCTTGGAGCCCTCGTTCCAAGCTGGTGACCGTGTGATGGTAAACCGATGGAGTTACGGACTGAGAGTGGGAGGCAAGGATAGTTTTTTTGATTATGGACGCATAGCCCGTCAAAGTATTGAAAAGGGCGACCTCATTGCTTTTGAAAACCCACAAAACAGCGAACAGATTCTTATTTGTCGCTGCACGGGTTTACCTGGCGATTCTATTATTCATGAAGGACAGAAACTTATTGTGCCAAGTCTGAAAGATTGTGCCGATACTGATTATTACTGGCTGGAATCTATTAGTCCTGACGATAAGGTTGATTCTCATGTCTTAGGTTTTATTGCCGAAGAACATATCATTGGTAGGGCCTTCATGGTGGTTTATAGTCGCAATCCATCGGAACCTCTTTGGAGAGGTTGGCGTATGGATCGTCTTATCTTACCGTTATGAGTGCCGTACTTCTTTCTACAACATATTTCGGTCCTGTGCAGTGGTATCAGAAATTATACCGCTACAATGACGTGTTCATAGACTGGCACGAGTCTTTCCAAAAGCAGACTTATCGTAACCGCTGCCTGATTGCCACGACACAGGGCATTCAGGCTTTGACCGTGCCTGTGGTTCACGGTTCAAAGGCTTCTATCAACGAGATGCTTATCTCTGATCATGGAAACTGGCGCCATCTGCACTGGCAGGCATTACAGTCGGCCTACGGCGACTCTCCTTTCTTTGAATATTATGAGGACGACCTGCGCCCATTCTTTGCAGAACATAACTGGGAATTGCTGACTGATTATAATGACGCTATCTGCAAGAAGATGTGCGAATTACTGGATATACATCCCCATCTCTCACCTCTCACTTCAGATGTGCCAACTCAGACCGCTGACCTTCGAACGGCAATCAACCCTAAGCATCCGTTGCCCGATTCTGATTTTGAGCCTCGCCCTTATTATCAGGTATATCAGCAGAAGCATGGTTTTCTGCCCAATCTCAGCATTATAGACCTTCTATTCAATATGGGTCCTGAAAGCATTTTCTATCTATAGACAAGCCCTTATCCCTTATTAAAAAACGTAAAACTTGCGTGTATTACAAAAGTTTAGCGTAACTTTGCGATGAAAATCGCGAAGTTACTCCGTCTCGGCAAAAAAAAGAATAAATTCTTTTGTTTTGCTCTCGACTTTTCGTAACTTTGCACCTATATTATATAGTAAAACGATGAGTTTGACAGGAATAGTAAGACCGCTTTTTGCTAAGCGATGGCGGGAACTGGAGAAACATAACACACATGGAGAACAGCTACAGCGCGAGGTGTTAGCCCATCTGGTCAATAAGGCCAAAGATACAGAATATGGACGCGAACATCTCTTTGCGGCCACAAAGGGGTATGAGGATTTTGTACGCAACAATCCCGTAAATACTTATGAGGAACTGAAAGGTGATATAGACCGTATGCGCCAAGGCGAGGCAGATATTCTCTGGCCAGGCCGCGTGAAGTGGTATGCCAAATCAAGTGGCACTACGAACGACAAGTCGAAGTTCATCCCTGTATCTCCTGATGGTCTGAAGCATGTACATTATAAGGGTGGTGCCGATGTGGTAGCCCTCTATTTGCGTAATAACCCCAAGAGTCGCATGTTTGACGGTAAGGGTTTGATTCTTGGTGGCAGTCACGCTCCCAATTACAATCTACCAGGTTCATTAGTAGGCGATTTGAGTGCCATTCTTATTGAGAACATCAATCCCATAGTCAATCTGGTACGTGTGCCTTCGAAGCAGACAGCCCTATTGAGTGACTTTGAAGTGAAACGTGACCGCATAGCACGTGAGGCGATGAATAAGAATGTCACCAACCTCTCTGGTGTTCCTTCATGGATGCTCTCTGTGCTCAACCGCATGATGGAATTGTCTGGCAAGACACATCTGGAAGAGGTTTGGCCTAATATCGAAGTATTCTTCCACGGTGGCGTAGCCTTTACGCCTTATCGTGAACAATACGAGAAGCTCATCACGAGTCCAAACATGCATTATATGGAAACGTATAATGCCAGTGAGGGTTTCTTTGGTATTCAGGATGATCCTGCAGACAAGTCCATGTTATTGATGCTTGACTACGATGTGTTCTATGAGTTCCAAGAGATGGGCACAGATACTATCGTTCCACTATGGGGCGTGGAGAAAGGCAAGAACTATGCGATGCTCATCTCTACATCTTGCGGCTTGTGGCGCTATATGATAGGCGATACGGTGAAGTTCACCTCTACTAATCCTTATAAGTTTGTGATTTCTGGTCGTACGAAGTCATTCATCAACGCCTTTGGCGAGGAACTGATTGTTGACAATGCAGAACAAGGATTAAAATACGCTTGTGAAGTAACAGGAGCACAGGTATTGGAATACACCGCTGCTCCAGTCTTCATGGATCAGAATGCCAAATGTCGTCACCAGTGGCTTATTGAGTTCTCCAAGACCCCAGAGGATTTGCAGCAATTTGCAGACATCCTTGACCGTAAACTGCAAGAACTAAACAGTGACTACGAGGCAAAACGCTTTAAAGATATCACCTTACAGCACTTGGAAATTATTCCTGCCCGTGAGAACCTTTTCAATGACTGGTTAAAGTCCAAAGGAAAACTGGGAGGACAGCATAAAGTGCCACGCCTGAGCAATAGTCGTGAGCACATAGATCAATTGATTACAATGA
>Ga0310786_10001327_pt1 | contig 39609 bp, 49 predicted proteins | sample AusTroGonzalo_MG_FD_203881 | JGI IMG/M metagenome (GOLD analysis project Ga0310786, IMG submission 203881) | Bovine rumen microbial communities from tropical cattle in Woodstock, Queensland, Australia - Gonzalo_03 (v2) (version 2) | ecosystem: Host-associated > Mammals > Digestive system >... | reverse complement strand
TTATTTCGATGGAGTTTGCCTCGATGGCTATTGACTTAGGGCGTCAGGTGACTGTCATCGACCACGGCGACCATACCTTGAAGGCATATCCAAGAGAATATGTTGACGAGGTGGTAGCACGCATGGAGAAGAAGGGTGCTCAGTTCAAATACTGTGAAGACGTTTGCGCCATAGAGAAGACCGCTACCGGACTGCTTGTGAAGACGCAGAAGGGCTTTGAGGTAGAGGCCGACTATGTGTTGCAAGCCACGGGTCGCCCTGTGAACTACGAGAATATGGGACTCGAAGCGCTTGGCATAGAGGCTGGACCGCGAGGCATCAAGGTTGACGACCACATGCGTACCTCGGTTAAGAATATTTTTGCCACAGGTGATGCCGTGGATAAGCGCATCCCCAAACTCACACCTACGGCATTTTTCGAGAGCCAGTATATCGCCGATCTGCTTTTAGGCAAGACCACCGATCCCATCTGCTATCCAGTGGTGCCAAACCTCGTGTTCACCTTCCCACGTATTGCTCAGGTTGGTGTCGGTCTCGACGAGGCCCGCAAGAACGATAAGTATCGTGTAGTAGATGTGCCCTACGGACAGTTCTTCCTCTTTAATACGCATAATGAGGCAGAAGCCAAGATGGCATTTATCTTCGACAAGGAGAGCAACCTGCTTGTAGGTGCAGCCGCCATCGGTTCGGATGCTGGTGCATGGATAGATGTGCTTACACTCGTCATCTTCAACAAGATGACTCGCGACCAGTTCGCCTATTACATCTATGCATTCCCCACCACAACCTGCGGTCCACTGATGATGCTCGGACAAGTCTGGTGAACAATATTCACAGACTTGATACACAAAACAATAAAAGTTAAATCCCAAGGCAATACCATTTTGCTTTGGGATTTTTTGTGTACCTTTGCAGGGCAAATACGAATTAGATAAAACTAAGAATGATAATGGAGAGGATGATATTTTTTTATTCGCTATGGAACGTGGTTTGCGAGATGGCTCCCTATCTGTTGCTGGGATTCTTTATCGCTGGCGTGCTACACGTATTCGTGCCGCAGCGGTTCTATGCCAATTATCTTTCGCGAAATAATAAGTTGTCCGTGGTTTGGGCAGCGCTGTTGGGCGTACCCCTGCCGTTGTGTTCGTGCGGCGTGATTCCTACAGCTATCGGACTTAAGAACGAGAAGGCTTCGAAAGGTGCTATTGCTTCGTTTCTGATTGCCACACCACAAACGGGCATCGACTCTATCTTGGCTACATTCTCGCTGATGGGACTGGGCTTTGCCATTATCCGTCCTACAGCAGCGCTTATCACGGGTATCTGCGGTGGACTGCTGGTGAACCGATTGGTTCGCGAGGATAAAATTCTAGATGTCGATAACTGCTCATGTCAAGTGGAAAGCGGAAACAGGATTTGGCGTGTGCTGAAATATGCTTATTATGATATGCTACGAGATATCGGTCTGCGACTGCTTATTGGACTTGTTGTGGCAGCATTGATCCAGGTGGCTGTGCCTGATGAGTTCTTCCTTAGTTTCGGCAGTCAACCTTTGTTGCAGATGCTGGTTATTCTCATCATCGCTATACCGATGTACATCTGTTCGACGGGTAGCATCCCCGTAGCAGCGGCGTTGATGATGAAAGGTCTTTCGCCTGGAGCGGCATTGGTGATGTTGATGGCTGGACCAGCCGTTAATCTCGCCTCAATCCTCGTGATTCATAAGTCGATGGGACGCCGCTTTACATCGATTTACCTGATGACCATCGTGGGCTTTGCCGTTCTTTTCGGGCTATTACTCAATGCCACAGGAATAGACTTTGCCGTTGCTGCTCAGGATGCTTGTTGCATGAGTTCATCAGCACAGCCCAGTCCGTTCAAACTCGTTTGTGCCACAGTATTAACAATATTTATTATATTTGCGCTTATGATGAAGTTTTTCAGTAAGTTTACCACTCCCAAACAGTTAGATCCCGACGTGACCATCTATCGTGTTGAGGACATGCACTGCAGTCACTGTGAGGCTGCCGTAGTACGTGCTGTTGAGGATCTGCCAGGTGTGGAGAAAGCCAAGGCCAGCGCCTCTGCCAATACCCTCACTATCAAAGGCTCAGCTACGGAAGAGTCTATCCGCACAGCGGTCGAGGGAATCGGATATACGTTCAAGGGCGTGCAGAGGTGAAACGACAAACTCTAATAAATCATAAAATCCCAAGGCACTTTCAATTTGCTTTGGGATTTTATTTGTATCTTTGCAGAGCAAAAAAATAAAGATGCACTGATAAAACTATTCTATGGATAAGATTGAACAATACAAACAACTGACTAGTCAGATTCGCTCTCTTATTGAGGGCGAGACGGATGCAGTGGCAGTGATGAGTAATGTAGCTGCCGCTATTCACCAAACAATGGGATTCTGGTGGACAGGATTCTATCGTGTGGCAGGTGAAGAATTGGTGCTTGGACCTTTCCAAGGACCCGTGGCATGTATGCATATTCCTTTTGGAAAGGGGGTTTGCGGCACAGCATGGAAACGGGCAGCGACTGTTGTCGTACCCGATGTGGAGCAGTTTCCAGGTCATATCGCATGTAGTAGCGAATCGAAATCGGAGATTGTCGTGCCTGTGTTTGGAGGTGACAATACTGTGGTCGCTGTACTTGATATTGATAGCAGGGAACTGAACACCTTCGACGAAACAGACCGCCAGTGCTTAGAGGAAATCTGCAAGATGATTATAGTCTAACGGCTACCTGAATGTAGGAAATGCAAGTAGACGAATGGAATGATTTCCCAATAAATCATAAAATCCCAAGGTAAAAAGATGTTGCTTTGGGATTTTATGCGTATATTTGCAGCGAATAATTACTAACCAAAACAAATACGACTATGAGTAACATTCTGATTTTACAGGGCTCTCCAAGAGCAAAGGGTAACACTGCCTGGATGGCGGAGGAGTTTAAGAACGCCGCTGAGGCAGCTGGTCACAAGGTAACACTGGTGAACGTTGCCAAGAAGAAGATTGCTGGTTGCTTGGCTTGCGAGTATTGTCACACAAAAGGCAACGGCCAGTGCATCCAGAAGGACGATATGCAGGAACTCTACACGCTGCTTGCCGAAGCCGAGGTGCTGGTGTTGGCATCGCCTATCTACTATTTTACACTTAGCGCCCAGATTCAGGCTCCCATCCAGCGCTTTTACAGTTTGATGAAGCCTGCCAACGTGAAGAAAACCGCTCTGCTACTGTCGTCGCACTCGCCTGGCGTCTATGATGCAGCCATCGCCGAGTACAAGCTCATATCAGGCTTCTGCGGCTACGAGGATATGGGTGTCGTCACTGCCAAACAAGACGAACAGAAAACCGACGAGACGAAGCAGAAAGTGATAGATCTCGTGGCAAAGCTATAGTTTCCTTACTTCCCCTTCGGCTGCAGACTCTGGCGATACTCGCTGGGCGACTGGCCAAGATGCTTGGAACAATAGCGGCTGAAGTGCGAAAGGGAGTAGAAATTCATCAGTTCGGCTATCTGGGTGAGCGACAGACGTTCGTCACCCAGATAGTTTTTTATGATGGGTACGGTGTGGCGATGAATGTACGAGCTGACGCTATGGCCCGTAACACGCTTTACGGTGTCGGAGAGGTACTTCGGCGATACATTCAGGCGCTCGGCATAGTAGGTAACCTCGCGCTCTGTGCGACTGATACCTGTAGAGAGCAGCTGCATCAACTGTTTCACGATGTAGGCCGTGCGGTCGCTGTGGGCAGCGGTAGCATCGCGCTGGGCATGTGGCTCGAAGATGTCGTACATCATCGTCAGACAGAGGCTCCCCATCAGTTCGCGATAAAACTGGTGATGATGGTCGCCCATGCGGTCGCGCAGCCGATGGAAGTCTGCCAGCAGGATGTCGGCCTGTTCGTCAGTGAGCTTCAAGACAGGATTCTGGTTCAGCGAGATGCTGCCGCCGATACTATAGTTGTTCGAAGGTAGCAGATTCTGCAGAAATTTATAGTCAGCGGCAAACCACTCCACTTTCATATCCTCGTGGGCCGCCAGGTTCGTAGCGCGATGGGGCATCGGTATTACTACCAGATCGTTCTTGACAATGTGGTAGCACCGTTCGTTGAACACGAAACTTCCCTCGCCCTGAGTGCAAATCAGGTGCATGCAGGTGTCGCTTAACTCCTTGGTATTCATGCTATAAAAGTCGGTGGAGTACTGAAAATCTGTCTTCATAAAGCTCTGTTTTGCTGCAAAAATACACATTATTTATAATAAAAACAAACGTTTGCCGCAAAATGTGAAAGTATAGACGTATTTTGTATAACAACGGTATTAAATAATCATTGTAATTTTGCAGCATGACTTAAAACAAACGAATATGAATATCAAAAGTATGATCACAGCTGCGCTGGTATTGCTCGTATCGACGGCATGCAGCGGAGGCGCAAAACAAGACAGCAATATGAATAAGGAAGGTAAAGCATTGGTAGTGTTCTTCTCGCATGCGGGAGATAACTACGCGGTAGGTAACATCGAGGTGGGCAATACGAAGATCGTAGCCGACTATATTACGGAGCTGACGGGTGCAGAGCAGTTCGAGATAGTTACCCATAAGTACGACGGAATGGCGTATAATCCGCTGATTGAGCTGGCCAAGAAGGAGGCTCGCGACGGGGAGTTGCCGGAGTACGAGGGCGACATCGACCTTTCAGGCTACGACGTGGTATTCATCGGAGGTCCCGTGTGGTGGGGCACCTATCCGCAGGTGATGTTCACGTTCTTCAAAAAGCACGCGAATGATCTGAAAGGCAAGACCGTCATTCCCTTTACCACCCATGAGGGCAGTGGTCTGGCCAGCTGCGTAGAGGATGTGAAGAAAGCCTTCCCTGGTGCGAACGTCACCAAAGGCTGGAGCATCTATGGACATGAGGTGCGCAGTGGAAAGGCGAAGGTTGAGAAGTGGCTGAAGACAATTGAAAATTGATAATTGAAAAATATGGAACACATCAGACTATCAAACGGAGTGGAAATGCCACTGCTGGGCTACGGCGTGTTTATGGTGTCGCCCGACGAGTGTGAACGTTGCGTAACAGATGCGCTGAACGTGGGTTACAGGCTCATCGATACGGCGCAAGCCTATCAGAACGAAGAAGGTGTGGGCAATGCCTGGCGCAAGAGCGGACTGAAGCGCGAGGAACTGTTCCTCGTTACGAAGGTGTGGATCTCGAACGCTGGCGAGGAGAGAGCTTATAAAAGTATTGAGGAGAGTCTGCGCAAGTTGCAGACGGAGTACATCGACCTGCTGCTCATTCATCAGGCCTACGGCGACGTGTTCGGCACTTGGCGGGCTATGGAGCGAGCTTATCGCGAGGGCAAGGTGCGCGCCATCGGAATTTCGAACTTTCAGGCAGGACGATTCTTTGACTTTGCGCACTATGTGGAGGTGAAGCCGATGGTGAACCAGTTGCAATGCAACGCCCTTGCGCAGCAGACTGGCATTGAGCCGATTCACGAAGAGTTCGGCACAAAGGTAATGGCCTGGGGACCGCTCGGCGGACAGGGAGCAGAAGGCATCGTAAAGAGCGATGTGCTGGCCACCATCGGAGCCAAGTACAATAAGACTGCCGCACAGGTCGCCCTTCGCTGGCTCACCCAGCGCGGCATCGTGGCTATCCCCAAGAGCACTCACAAGGAGCGCATGGCGCAGAATTTCGACATCTTCGACTTTACCCTCTCTGTCGATGATATGTCGCAGATCGCTACCCTCAACCAGCAGGATGCCGGCTTTATCAACTTCGGCGACCCGCAGTTTGTGAAATACCTCATTGAGAATTACGGGTAATTCAAAAACAATATATAATATGAAGAAGACATTATTAGCCGCAATGCTGATGGGTGGAATGCTTACGGCTTGCAATCAGAACAAACAAACTACAAACGAAGAGAATATGAATACGACATTGAATTTGACTCAGGAATGGGACAAGGTGTTCCCCCAGAGCGACAAGGTGGACCATAAAAAAGTGACGTTCAAGAACCGCTTCGGCATCGAACTGGCAGCGGATTTATATAAGCCGATTAACGCCGATGGCAAGCTCCCTGCCATCGCTTGCAGCGGTCCTTTTGGTGCCGTGAAGGAGCAGTCGAGCGGCCTCTATGCCCAGACGCTAGCAGAGCGCGGATTCCTGACTATTGCCTTTGACCCTTCTTATACAGGCGAATCAGGTGGCGAACCTCGCTATGTTTCTTCCCCAGACATCAACACGGAGGATTTCTGTGCGGCAGTGGATTACCTCATGACACGCGACGATGTGAACCCTGAGCGCGTGGGAATCCTTGGCGTGTGCGGATGGGGAGGCATCGCCCTCAACGCAGCTGCTCTCGACCCGCGTATCAAGGCCACCGTGGCAACAACGATGTACGATATGAGCCGTGTGTCGCAAAACGGCTATCACGACGATGGCGACAGTAAAGAGGCTCGCAACGAGATGCGCAAAGCCCTGGCCGAGCAGCGACTGAAGGACTACCAGAGCGGCTCCTGCGAGCGTGCAGGTGGTGTGATGGAAGATCCCACCGATGCACCGTGGTACTTCAAGCAGTATCATGCCTATTATAAGACCAAGCGCGGCTACCATGAGCGCAGCCTTAACAGTAACGAGGGTTGGAACAAAACCGCCGTCCTGCCGTGGCTCAATGCCGGTTTCCTCAAGTTCACTAACGAGATTGATAATGCCGTCATGATCCTGCACGGCGAGAAGGCTCACAGTCGCTATTTCGGCATCACCGCTTACGAAAACATGACAGGTGCGAAGGTAGACTTGGAGGGACAGGACGCTGACCTGCAGCCACTCAATGCCCCACTTGCTGAGCCATTCATTGTCAACCGCGGCAACAAGCAACTCTATATCGTACCTGCTGCCACCCACTGCGATCTCTATGATGGTGGTGAGAAGAACTACATCCCCTTCGACCAATTAGCTGCATTCTTCCAAGAGAATCTGAAATAATTTACGAACAATAATTAAACGAATATGCTTGGAAACTTTTCTTATTACAATCCCACTAAGTTGTATTTTGGTGATGAGTCCTTGAACTTTCTTAAGGACGAACTGAAAAATTACGGTCCAGTAGTGCTGCTGAACTACGGCAGTGGCAGTGTGAAGCGCAACGGTATCTACGACCAGGTAGTGGCCATCCTTAAGGAGGCTGGCAAGACTATCGTGGAGAATCCTGGCGTGATGACCAACCCCACGCTGGAGAAGTTGAATGAAGGCGTGAAGATAGCCCGTGAGAACGAGGTGGATTTGATTCTGGCCCTTGGCGGTGGTAGCGTGTGCGACTACTCGAAAGCGGTAGCTGCATCAGTATATTACGAGGGCGACTACTGGGATAAGTTCTGGTTGAAACAGGAGCAGCCCGCTGCCAACCAGAAACTGTTGCCCGTAGCTTGCATTTTGACGATGGCTGGTACAGGCTCGGAGATGAATGCAGGCACGGTGATTACCGATGCTGAGCATACGTTCAAGGTGGGCCACGTGTTCGACAGCCGACTGATGCCGAAGTTCTCTATCCTGAACCCCAAGTTCACGATGACCGTACCTGAGAACCAGATGAAGGCTGGTATCTACGACATCATGAATCATATCATGGAGCAGTATTTCTCTGATTTCGACGATAACACAAGCGACTATCTCTCTGAGGGTTTGATGCGCTCTGTTATCACCAGCAGTCGTGTTGCTGTGAAGAATCCGCAGGATTACGAGGCTCGCTCGAACATTATGTGGACAGCCACTTGGGCACTGAACACGCTTATCGGACTGGGTAAGAAAGAGGACTGGATGGTGCACATGATTGGTCACAGTGTGGGTGCCTGGACACATGCCCCTCACGGCTATGCGCTGGCCTCAGTCTCAATGGCCTACTACCGTCGTGCGATGGAAAACGGACTGCCTAAGTTTGCACGTTTTGCACACAACGTATGGGATATTCCGACAGAGGGCAAGACTGAACGAGAATTAGCTGAGGCAGGTTTGCAAGCCCTGAAAAACTGGATGCTGGAGATTGGACTGCCCCTCACCATCAGCGAACTGATGGAGCAGCGAGAGCAGAGCGATGCTCGCATCGGCTCTGCCGAGTCGCGACAGAAGTCGAGCGAAGCTCAACTGGGAGCTACCAACGAGATGATCGCTGGCATCACCGAAACCACTGTGGTCTATCCAGCAGGCTATCTGAACTTGACGAAGGATGACATTACGGAGATACTGAAGGAGAGTATGTAATACACTATCCTTTCTCCCTGAATTCCAGCGGGGTTTGGGAAGTGAGGCGTTTAAAATATTTAGAGAAAAAGGAGGGATTGGGGAAACTCAGTTCCTCCGAAATTTGTAATACGGAGTGGTTGGTGTGGCGCAGGAGCACTTTGGCCTGGGTGATGAGGGCGCGATCTATCCAGTCCTTGGCGGTGGTGCCGCTGGTTCGACGGATGATGGTGCCAAGATAGCGCTCCGTCAGGCACATGCGTTCGGCATAGTAGCTGATTTGGTGCTGCTCGCGACAATGCTGATTGACGAGCTGGATAAAACGGTCGAAGACGGTCTGCTCGCGCGAACGGGTGGCAGACAGACGGTCGGCTTGCTGATGGAACAGATGGTCGTAGTGATGCATCAGGGCAGCAACAAGACTCGAGACGGTGGGACGATGGTAGTCAGGCTGATGGACTAGTTGCCATAGGGTGTTGAGGATGTTGCGGGCGGTTTCCATATCGTCCTCGCTGACGGGTAATTGGAAATCACGCACTTGTCCATTAAATGCTGTGGGAAACTGGTTTGGGGCGAAAGGCATGGGGAAGTCTGCGAAAAGCCCTACGCCTCGTATCTCAAGATCGTCGGAAAAGCGGATGGGATGAATAATGGTGCCTGGGCCAAGATAGATGAGCGTGCCCGCTTTGAGGTGGCGGTCAACCAGGTTGAAGTTGACGAGGCCCTCACCACGGGTAATCATGCCCAGGCGATGATCGTTGATGACAAAGGGCGGCTGTTGCTGTATGATGAGGCGGAACACCTGCGGGTCGCCATGTAGCATCGCCAGTTCGTTGCTGAAGAATACGTTCTCGCGGATTTGCGAGAAATTGTTGGCGAAGATGTCGCGCATTCGCGATACGTCCATCAGTTTTGGCTGCTTACTTTCCATATCTTTGTTTTTTTTCGTTTTCTGTCGCAAAGATAATGATTTCTATAAAAATAGAGGCCTATTTTGGTAGAAATCGTACAAAAAGAACATTTCTTCGTTCCGATGGGTAGCAATTACTTACGGAAATAATCGTACTTTTGCAGCAGAAATTCAAAACAAAAAAATATGAAACGTATAATTCTGATAGCGGCAATTACAATTATCAATTGTCAATTATCAATTATCAATTTGTCTGCTCAGACATTGGAGGAGTGCCAACAGGCAGCAGAGGCGAACTACCCGCTGATACGGCAGTATGGGTTGATTGAGAAAACGACGGAGTTGACGGTGGCAAACATTCAGAAAGGCTGGCTACCACAGATATCGGCCTCGGCACAGGCCACGTATCAGAGCGATGTGGCCAGTTTCCCCGACCAATTTAAGCAACTCTATCAACAGATGGGGCTCGACATGAAAGGCCTGAAGAAGGATCAGTATCGCGTGGGTATCGACGTGAACCAGACGCTGTACGACGGTGGTGCTATCAGCAGTCAGAAACGCATAGCCCAGGAACAAGGCAAGGTGCAAGCAGCGCAGAACGAGGTGAATATATATAATGTGCGTAAACGCGTAAACGAAATGTACTTCGCCTTGCTGCTGCTCGACGATCAGATTCGACTGAACAGCGACCTGCAGACGTTGCTCCTGGGCAACGAGCAGAAACTGACCTCGATGGTGAAGAACGGCACAGCCGCTGAGAGTGACCTGCAGAGTGTGAAGGCCGAGCGATTGAACGTGATCCAGCAGAAGACCAATCTGGAGTCGAAGAAGCAGATGCTGCAAAGGATGCTATCGGCGTTCTGCGGTATCGAAGTGAAAGCCGTGCAGAAACCAGCGCTGATGGCTGATGGCGAAGGGCTGACAGCAGAAAATCGCCGTCCAGAGCTAAAGGCTCTTGATGCACAGATAGGTCTACTCGATGCTCAGGAAAAGGCGCTAAACTCAGCAATGATGCCTAAGCTGGGCGTGTTTGCGCAGGGCTACTACGGTTATCCGGGCCTAAATATGTTCGAGGATATGATGAGTCACGACTGGTCGTGGAACGGTATGATTGGTGCCCGTCTCACTTGGAACATCGGTGCCCTATACACCCGCAATAACGATAAGGCGAAGATTCAGATACAGCGCGAACTGACGGAGTCGAACCGCGACGTGTTTCTCTTCAATAACCGTCTGGAGCAGATTCAGCAGAACGAGGAGATTACACGTTACAAGAAACTGATGGCCGATGACGACGAGATTATCTCGCTGCGCTCTGCCGTCCGCAAGGCTGCCGAGTCAAAGCTCTCGCACGGCATTATCGACGTGAACGACTTGGTGCGCGAAATAAACAACGAAAACGCTGCCAAGGTGCAGCAGTCGATGCACGAAATTGAGATGCTGAAGCAGATTTACGACAATAAATTCACGACTAACAATTAACAAGATATGAAGAAAAACATGATATTGGCAAGCGTGGCCCTGATGATGGCCTCTTGCGGAAACAGCGAGAAAGAGTTAGATGCCACAGGTACGTTCGAGGCTACGGAGACCACCGTATTTGCCGAGCAGAACGGACAGTTGATGACGTTCTGCGTGAACGAAGGCGACGAGATTGCGATGGGCGCCGAGGTGGGACTTATCGACACCACGCAGGTGTGGCTGAAGATTCAGCAGTTGGGTGCCACCAAAGAAGTGTATCAAAGTCAGAAGCCCGATATGGAGGCGCAAATTGCCGCCGCCCGACAGCAACTGGCTAAGGCCCAGCAGGACGAGCAGCGATATAAGGAATTGGTGGCCGACGGTGCCGCACCATCGAAAATGCTCGACGATGCCAGCAGTCAGGTGAAGGTACTGCAGAAGCAGCTCGCTGCCCAGCAGTCGGCATTATCGACCAATACCCGTTCGCTCGACAAGCAGATGGCTGCAACGGATGTGCAGGTGAGTCAGTTGTATGATCAGTTGCGTAAGTGTCACATTACGTCTCCCACCAAGGGTACTGTGCTCGAGAAATACGTGGAGCGTGGCGAGTTTGTGGCCACAGGCAAACCGCTCTTCAAGATTGCGGACACGCAGGATATGTATATGCGTGCCTATGTCACCTCCGCCCAGTTACAGAACATCAAACTTGGTCAGAAGGTAAAAGTATTCGCCGACTATGGTGATGGCCAGAAGAAGGAGTACGCCGGCACCATCTCGTGGATATCCTCTCGTTCGGAGTTCACTCCCAAAACCATCCTTACGGACGATGAGCGAGCCGACCTGGTGTATGCTGTGAAGGTGGCCATCAAGAACGACGGATTTGTTAAAATCGGAATGTACGGCGAAGTGAAGTTCTAATTGACAATTATGAATGCCATTGAAGTAAATAACGTCAGCAAGAGCTACGGCGCAGTGAAGGCACTCGACAACGTGTCGTTCAGCGTGGGTAAGGGCGAGGTGTTCGGTCTTATCGGACCTGACGGCGCCGGTAAGACGTCGATGTTCCGCATACTCTGCTCGCTGCTGTTGCCTGAGACGGGGACGGCCAGCGTGGATGGCTTCGACGTGGTGAAGCAGATGCGCGACGTGCGTTGCCGTGTGGGCTACATGCCGGGTAAGTTCTCGCTGTATCAGGACCTGACGGTGCATGAAAATCTGGAGTTTTTCGCCACACTGTTTGGCACCACCGTGGAGGAAGGTTACGACTCGATAAAAGCTATCTATCAGCAGATAGAGCGATTCAGGGACCGCAAAGCTGGAGCACTCTCGGGCGGTATGAAGCAGAAGTTGGCGCTGAGTTGTGCGCTGGTACATAGTCCGAGTGTGTTGTTCCTCGACGAGCCTACGACGGGTGTCGACCCCGTGAGTCGCAAGGAGTTCTGGGAGATGCTCTCGACGCTGAAAGAACGCGGCATTACCATCGTGGTCTCTACGCCTTATCTCGACGAGGTACGTCAGTGTGAGCGCGTGGCATTTTTGGACCACGGAAAGATTCGTGGTATTGATACGCCAGAGGCAATACTCGATTGTTTCAAGGATATCTTTAATCCACCGGGCATCGAGCATGAAAAGCAGATTGAGGTCAAGGACGAGAATGTCATAGAGGTAGAACACCTGGTGAAGGCGTTCGGCACGTTCCATGCTGTGGATGACATCTCGTTTACGGTAAAGAAAGGTGAGATTTTCGGCTTCCTGGGAGCTAACGGCGCAGGCAAGACCACGGCGATGCACATGCTGACGGGTCTGAACCAGCCAACAAGTGGAACGGGTAGGGTAGTAGGCTACGACATCCGTACGGAGTATGAGCAAATCAAGAAGCACATCGGCTATATGAGTCAGAAGTTCTCGCTCTACGAGGACCTGACTGTGGCGGAGAACATTCGTCTGTTCGCAGGCATCTACGGAATGGACGACAAGGAGATTGCCCGCAAAACCGACGAACTGCTGGAGCGACTGCAGTTTGCCGACCATAAGAATACACTGGTGGCCTCATTGCCGCTGGGCTGGAAGCAGAAACTAGCCTTCTCGGTGAGCATTTTCCACGAACCGGGCGTGGTGTTCCTCGACGAGCCGACGGGTGGCGTAGACCCTGCTACACGTCGCCAGTTCTGGGAGCTGATTTACGACGCAGCTGAGCGGGGCATCACAGTATTCGTGACCACGCACTATATGGACGAGGCGGAGTATTGCGACCGCATATCGATTATGGTGGACGGTAAGGTGAAGGCCATTGGCACACCCGCCGACCTGAAACGAAAGTTTAATCAGCCCGATATGGATCACGTGTTTACGTATCTGGCACGACAAGCAACACGAAGTAGTGATTAATGACCACGGATTTTACGGATTATGAAACAATTTATATCATTCGTACTAAAGGAAGGTAAACACATCCTGCGTGACAAGCGCACGATGCTGATGCTCTTCGGTATGCCGCTAGTGATGATGCTGCTCTTTGGCTTCGCCATCACCAACGACGTGAAGAATGTTCGCACAGTGGTGGTCACGGCCAACAGCGATTACCAGACGCGTCAGGCTGTCGAAAGACTATCGCAGTCGGAGTACTTTACCATCGTATATACCGTTGCTACACCGCAGGAAGCTGAGCAGATTGTCAGAAATCAGAAAGCCGACCTCACCATTGTATTTACCAAGGATTTCGCTAGCAAAAGGAACGGTCTGCAATTTATCGTCGATGCTGCCGATCCTAACATGGCCCAACAGTGGACCACATATGCCACACAAGTGTTAATGAATCCAGCCGCCGAACTGGTCAACTCAAAAATGCTCTATAACCCGCAGATGAAATCAGCCTACAACTTTGTGCCTGCCATCATGGGTATGCTGCTTATGCTTATCTGTGCACTGATGACATCAATCAGCATCGTTCGTGAAAAAGAGCGCGGCACGATGGAGGTACTGCTCGTTTCGCCCACTCGTCCGCTGATGATCATCGTGGCCAAGGCCGTGCCCTATCTGGCGCTGGCTTTCGCTATCCTCACCATCATCCTGTTGATGGCTCGGTTCGTGCTGGGCGTTCCCCTGCAGGGCTCCGTGTTCTGGATTTACTTCACATCTACCATCTATATCCTGCTGGCCCTGTCGCTGGGACTGCTCGTGTCGAACATCGCTAAAACACAGTTAGTGGCCCTGCTCGTCTGTGCGATGGTGCTTCTGATGCCCATTATCATGCTTTCGGGCATGATATTCCCTATCGAGTCGATGCCGCAGATTCTTCAGTGGGTGTCGGTCATCATTCCGCCCCGCTATTACATCTCAGCCATGCGCAAGTTGATGGTGATGGGTGTGGGTGTAGAGCAGGTGCTCTTTGAACTGACTGTTCTCACAGCGATGCTTGTCGGTTTGCTAGCACTTTCGCTGAAGACATTTAAAACGCGGTTAGAATAGTTGATAATTCATAGTTCATAGATATGACTTTAAAATACTTGATTCAAAAGGAGTTCCTGCAGATACGCCGCAATGCGTTCCTGCCGCGACTCATCGTCGTGTTCCCCATTGTCATCATGTGCGTCATGCCGTGGGTGATGCAGATGGAGGTGAAGAACATCGTGGTAGATGTGGTCGACCTCGATCACAGCACACAATCGCAGCGACTCGTCCACGACATCGAGCATAACAATTATTTCATCTTCCATGGTCAAAAGGAATCCTACGCTGAGGCTCTTCGGGATATTGAACATACTGAGGCTGACGTAGTGTTGGTCATCCCGCAGGACTATGCGAAAGACCTTACGCTCTGTCGTCAGCCCCAAGTGCTGATAGCTGCCAATGCCGTCAACGGCACGAAGGGTTCGATGGGTGCCGCCTATCTCTCGCAGATAGTTACAGCCAATGCCAACCCCAGTGCAGCAGCCATCCAGTCGAAGGTCAGCACGCTTTTTCTCTACAACAAGCACCTGAACTTCAAACTCTTCATGATTCCGGCCCTGTTTGCCATTGTGATGATGCTGATGACGGGGTTCCTGCCAGCCTTGAACATCGTGGGCGAGAAGGAATCGGGCACCATCGAGCAAATCAACGTCACGCCCGTCTCAAAGTGGAGTTTCATCCTCGCCAAACTCATTCCCTACTGGATTATCGCGCTGTTCGTCATCACCGTCTGTTTGCTGCTGGCCTGGCTCGTGTATGGCATCACGCCAGCCGGCCCCGTTTGGCTCATCTATGTACTTGCCATGCTCCTTGCGCTCTTCTTCAGTAGTTTCGGACTCATCATCAGTAACTACAGTGACACTATGCAGCAGGCCGTCTTTGTCATGTGGTTCTTTGTGGTTGTCCTACTGCTGCTCAGCGGACTCTTCACCCCCACACGCTCCATGCCTCAGTTGGCCTATCTCACCACCTATGTGAACCCCATGCATTACTTCATTGAGGCCATGCGTACCGTCTTCATCCGCGGCGGTGGTCTGCAGAGTATTTTGCACCAACTTCTTGCCCTCTTCGCCATCGCTACCTTCATGGCTACCTGGGCAGTGCAGAGTTACAAGAAGAATAGCTGAATAATACAAAATATCATAAAATCCCAAGGTAAAATCGATTTACCTTGGGATTTTTGAGTATATTTGCAGGGCAAAACTTTAAAGATTCGATTAAAAAGGAGATGAACATCGAAGAAGTGCGTGAATATACCTTGTCGCTCTTTGGCGTGACGGAAGATCAGCCGTTTGGCGACGACATTATTACCTTCCGACTGGAAGGCAAGATTTTTGTATGCCTATGGCTGGGTGGTGGTGAGCATGACATAAAGGAATCGTCGGAACCACGACTGGCACTGAAGCTGTCGCCAGAAAGAAATGAGGAACTTCGAGGTCAGTTCGCTGCCGTGACACCTGCCTGGCATTGGAACAAGAAGCACTGGAGCGACGTGTATTACGAGCAGATAGAGGATGCGCTGGTGAAGGAATGGATCAAGGAGTCCTGGCAGTTGGTGGCCTCGAAACTGCCCAAGGCTATACGGCAGAAGTATGGATTTTAAATTGGTAACGTCATGACAAAACGTGAACCACCGATATAAGCCGTATCAACCTTGATATCGCCACCTATACGACGCGTCAGCGAACGGGCTACTGTAAGGCCTATGCCAGTGCCGTCGTAATATTCATCCAATTGCACGAACTCGTCGAAGATTCGCTCTGCGTCCTTGTGAGGGATGCCAATACCTGTATCCTCGACCGAGAAGAACAGGCGGCCGGATAGAACAGTCAGCCTAAGTACCACCTTCTGCAACTGGTCGGACGAAGGGCTCTGAGGACGACCATCGGCAGGAACCGTAAACTTACGGGCATTGTCGAGAATCAGCGACAATGAGCGTACGGCTGCAGCAAGATTGGTTTGAATACAAATATCCTTGGCGTCGGGCGCAATCAGTAGATTAAAATTAAGATGGCTGGCTTGCTCAATGCCAGAAGCATTAATGGCCTCGGTAGCTATCTGAACAGCCGTCACCTTGTCTTTGCACTCAATAACGGTTTGATTCCTGGCTTCCGACAACTCCAGCATTTTGTTTACCAAACTAGTGATACGATCTGTATTCTCGGTTATCTTGCTTTTTATTTCCTGAAGCGTGGCCTCGTCGTACTTGGCATCATGCATGGTGAGCACCTGTGTGAAACCTGAAAGGATGTTGAGCGGTGTACGGATTTCATGGGAAATCTGCTGTATGAAGTCACTCTTCATACGTGACAACTCCTGTGCGCGATTATTGGCAATCTCCAGTTCGCGGTAGGCCTTTTTCAAACGAACAGACGAACGATGATGGAAAAAGATGAAGAGGCCAAAGATAATGATGATAAGTACCAATGCCATGATATTATAGAATCTGATTTCCTGCTCCTGGCACGAAACCAATAGCAATGAGCTCAGCCCCAAAAGTAGCATTGTAGAAAAACGTGTTTGCTTCATCATCATCTCTATTTTGCTTGCAAAGTTAGGTAAAAATCAGCAAAAATGGTATATGAATCAAAAAAAATAAGTAACTTTGCCATCGATTATGGTACAAACAGATTCTATATATTGGTATGGAGTGACGGCAGCAGTCTATCTGATCTCCTGCTGGTTCTTTTCTGTAGTGAGAGGCGTACACAACTGCGGTACCCCCAAGGAGCGTAGATCCTACATCTGGCCTGACCGCAAAATGCAGGTCATTATTTATCTTTGCAGCATTGTCCTATTGCCATACGTGTTGAATCCGCAGAATGAGGCAGCATGGATTCTGATGAAATCATATTTCCCCTGTACCTATTATTTCTATTGCGGAGCGCTGATTTTCTGTTTCTTCGGCACGGTAAAGCAATGGAAAGAATGGAAAAAATACAATGCGATTGCTGCCATTATCACCTTCATAGCCATGGCGCCGCTCGTGGCCAATGCCTGGTGGCCGTCAGGACTGCTTAGTGAGCAGTTTCTCAAGATGTGGAACATCGTGGTAATCGTGGTAAGCTTTTGTATGATAGGTTATGCCAGTGTTGCTATGTGGCAGGTTTGGCAATGGCTCAAAAAAGCCCGCGAGTTGAACTACTCAAACCCGGATGACTTCCCAACCGAATATGCAAACCGCATGTGGTTGACGCCCATCGTTCTCACTCCATTTCTTTGGCCAGCCTTCATCACCGACTCGCCAACAGTCATGGCCTTTTTGTGTATCCCATTGGCCATCTTTAATATTGTCTTACTGCTAAACGTGATGCCTGTATGGCGTCGTGCAGCCCTTCTGACGGATGATGAAGAAGATACAGAAGACTGTGAGGTCGACGAGTTGGCCGAGGAACGCAGCAACAGGATAGCCGCAGAAATTGAGCAGTTTGTCAATACGGAAGCTGCCTATCTCGATTCGCATCTTAAACTGGAACAGGTAGTAGAACGCTGTAACTTTAGTCGCAAATATGTTTCAAAGGTGTTTACCGAACGTTTCGGTGGCTTCTCCGACTATGTCAATGGCTTGCGTCTCAACTATTTCGAGCGATATAAACTGCAACACCCTAACTCTACAGACGAAAGTGCTGCAGAGGCCAGTGGTTTTGCTTCATATAAATCGTATCTTAAAGCAAAAGAACGATTGCCACAAAAGTAAAACCTGCTATGACGACAACATTGATCATAGGATTGCTGATTCCGTTGCTGGGCACAATGCTTGGCTCGGCCTTTGTGTTTTTTATGAAGGGCGGGATGTCGGAACGACTGCAGAAGTCGCTGCTGGGCTTCGCATCGGGCGTGATGGTGGCGGCATCGGTATGGTCGCTACTGATTCCTGCCATGGAGATGGAGGCTGATAGCGGTAAATGGAGTGTGATGCCTGCGGCTGTGGGCTTTCTGCTGGGTATGGGCTTCCTGCTGATGATTGATGAACTGACGCCACACTTGCATATCGGAACGGATAAACCTGAGGGTATGCGGTCGCACCTGTCGAAGACGGCAATGCTGGCCCTGGCTGTTACCATCCATAACTTGCCTGAGGGTATGGCTGTGGGTGTGGTGTTCGCAGGTGCTGACAGTGGAGCAACGAATATCTCCCTTGCCAGTGCCGTCGCAGTGTCGCTGGGTATTGCCATTCAAAACGTGCCAGAGGGGGCTATCATCTCGATGCCGATGAGGGCGGCAGGCAACAGTCGCTGGCGCTCGTTCCTGATAGGTTCGCTGAGTGGTGCTGTGGAACCTGTTGGTGCTGTGGCCGTTCTTCTGCTGGCATCACTACTGATGCCCTTGATGCCCTATATGCTGGCCTTTGCTGCTGGCGCCATGTTTTATGTGGTGGTAGAGGAACTGATTCCAGAGGCTTCCAGCGGTCAGCACTCTAACCTCAGCACCATCGGCTTTGCCATCGGTTTCGTATTGATGATGGTGCTCGATGTGGTGATGGGGTAGTGGTGCGTATGATTTGTGACGAGAAAGAATTGTATTTGTGAAATGGAATATTTGCCAAAAGATCCTGCTATATTGGTTTCGAGTGTGAACATGCTGCTGCGTGATGAGGAGTTTGACACGCTGGAGTCGCTATGCTATAACTTTGGAACAGAGCCGAAAGAGATCAAGGATTACTTGTATGGGCACGGATTTGTGTACAGTGAGAAACAAAGACAGTTTCGCCCGATAGGTTATGACGCATTGACACGATGATGACGAAGGATAGTATTGAGACGGCCTACAGTTTCCTGCATCAGAAGCAGAGAATCTATGTTCATTCTACGCTCGACTGGCAGAAGGATGATATTGAGATGGCCATTGCCAGTTATGCCGATGAGATGAGCGTGGAACTGTATGATGCCATCAGTGGCGGCAGGACTGATTTCCTGCGCGACCACAAACGCTTTCTGGAGGATATCACCAAGGCAGTGGAGATGCTGGAAGAGATGTTATAATATAAAAGGCCCCCGACTTGCAGGAATGCAAATCGGGGGCCTTGAATGATAAAATGGATGGCTATTTTGCTTCAGCCACAACTTCAATCTCAACTAATGCACCCTTGGGGAGCGTCTTGACGGCTATAGCAGAACGGGCAGGATATGGCTCTGCGAAAAACTCGGCATAGACGGCGTTCATGTCGGCAAAGTCGTTCATGTCGGCCATAAAGACGGTTGTCTTTACTACATTGGCCATTGTTAGACCGGCTTCTTCAAGAATAGCCTTCACGTTGGTCAGTGACTGACGGGTTTGTTCCTTGATGCCTCCCTCGGCAAAGCTGCCAGTGGCAGGAATGATGGGAATCTGACCAGAGGTATATACGAGATTACCTACTTTGATGGCCTGACTGTATGGGCCAATGGCAGCGGGTGCAGCCTTTGTGCTGATAACTTCTTTCATACTTGTTATTAATCTAGTTATTCTTTATTAATTGGAACAAAAATCCTAAACTATCCTAATTCTTGGGACAAAGGTAAGAAAAATCGGGCAAATTATGCTATCTTTGCCAAAAGAATTATGTTATTGACCAGTTCATACTGTTGTAGGTGGAAAAAAAGATATGACGATTGATATGAAAGAGATTAATTACAAAGACATGAAGTTCAATCCGTTCAACCTGTTTGGTGATGAATGGATGTTGGTGACGGCAGGCAACGAGCAGAAGTGCAACACGATGACAGTCTCTTGGGGACACCTGGGATGTCTGTGGGGACATAACGACCCTACGGCAGTCATCTATCTGCGTCAGTCGCGCTATACCAAGGAGTTTGTTGATAGGGAGGGCTACTTCACGCTCTGCGTCATGGATAAGTCGTTCAAGAAGCAGATGGCCTACCTTGGCAGCGCTTCAGGGCGCGATGAGGACAAGATTTCAAAGGCTGGTCTCACCCCTGTCTATGCTGATAATACCGTTTGGTTTGAGCAGGCTAAGTTGGTATTGGTTTGCAAGAAGGTATTTCAGTCGGAGTTGCAGAAAAGCGGATTCCTTTGTCAGGACACCCTCGACCAGCATTATGCCCAGGGTGACTACCATACAATGTATGTCGGCAAGATTGAGAAGGTGCTGGCCAGGGATGACGAGTATCTTGGATAGAGGAGATAACAATATATTGTAATATGAAGACAATGAAAAGATTCATATTGAGATATTGGTTTGCACTGCCCATTCTGTTGGCTTTGTCTATGCTTTCTCTGATATATCTATTCCTCTCATATCCATCTGTAATTGAAGAAATTATTTGTGTATTACTGCTTCTGACATTAATTATGCTCCCTGTTTCATGGGTACTTCTTTTTGTCAATAAGCAGAGATGGAAGTGCTTTCTGTCTTTCAGTTCTTCTTTTGTAATTGCAGGAGTCCTTGGTCTTCCTATGGCGATGGCTTCTATGAGTGCACCCGACGGATTTGGAAAGGATCATCCCATTCCTGATGGCTTGAAATACAATTTGCCCATTGAAGAGGATTCATGTTCGACAGAACCGGTTGACAGTCTCGATTCCAATACATATTTAACTATATGGAAAGATTGTCAAGGAGGTATTTATACGTATGACTTCTATTATGGACCGTTACCTGCTGGAGAGATCTATCTGAAATGTTTCGAGGTCACGGAAAACCTCCCGCTATCGGAGGAAAGAATCGCCGCAGAAAGTAGTCAAGCCATTATAAAGCCTACATCCTCATTTTCGAAATTAGTAAACAGGCATGAGTTTACCATTTACGAGGGCGATTGGGGCGACTATTATGCTGCCCGTATTGAGGTGTAGTACAGAGATGCAGCCACAAAGAAGGAAAGGAAACTCATGGAGAAAGTTTATCGTGTTGAAGGATGGATGAGATAAGTTAGTATATTAAAACAATACAACTATGAAGAGTTTTAAATCAACTGCGTGGCTGTTGCCACAACCCGTGCTGATTATCGGCACTTATGATAAAGAAGGTAAACCCAATGCTATGAATGCAGCTTGGGGCGGGCAGTGGGATATGAAGGAAATTTTCATCTCACTTGGTTCTCATCAGACCACGGACAACCTGGCTGTGAATCCTGAGTTCACCGTGGCCTTTGCAACTGCTGAGACGATGGCGGCCTCTGACTATGTTGGCATTACGAGTGGCAGGAACACGCCTGATAAGATGGAGAAAACGGGTTGGACTGTCGAAAAGGCTACGAACGTGAATGCCCCTGTGTTCAAGGAGTTTCCGATGACGCTGGAGTGTCGCGTAAAACAAAAGATTGATGAGAGTGAGACTGGCTACTACCTTGTGGCGGAAATCGTGAATATTCTCTGTGACGAGAAGTATCTGGCAGAGGACGGTAAGCCCGATGTGGAAAAGATGGGACTGATTACTTTTGATCCCGTTCACCACACTTACATCCAGCTTGGTAAGACCGTGGGAAAGGCTTTCTCAGACGGAAAGCAACTGAAATAATGCCAATTCTATCTGTTTCGACTATTGCAAGGAACTTAGTTCGATAATAACCAACAAAAACTATATGATTATGAAGAGAATGATTTTCTGCCTCATGGCAATGATGGGCGTGCTGACCCTTTCGGCACAGAGTGTTAGTGATAACGAGGTGATTAAGAACATGATGACACGTCGCTCCATCCGTAAGTACATCGACAAACCTGTGGAGCACGAGAAACTGGAGACTGTGGCCCTGGCAGGTATCAATGCGCCTAGTGCGATGAACCGTCAGAACTGGGCAGTTCGGATTATCGAGGACCAGAAGTTGATGGCTGATGTGAAGGGACAAACCCGCAATGCTCCAAACCTCATCTGTGTTTGTGCACCAGCTGACGGCAGATTCGACCTTGATGCTGGTCTTATGGGAGAAAATATGATGTTGGCAGCTCAGAGTCTGGGTCTTGGTACCTGCATCCAGACGGGGCCCATACGCTTCCTTACAACTGACGAGAAAGCCAAGGCCTTCCGCGACAGCCTCGACATTCCGGAGGGCTATAAGTTGCTTTATGTCATCTCCATCGGCTATCCCGATGAACAGCCCGATGCCAAGCCCCGCGATGCTGCAAAGGTAAAGTACATCAAATGAATACCTACTTCTGATTAATCTACTGTTGTAGGTCGTTACAAGTGCGCAATGCTTAAAACACTCGTTTTTAGGTATTGCGCACTTTATTTGTTTGCTATATCTTTGCGCCAAGTTATTTATCACAAAAAATCATGGGATTATTAAAATCTTTTTTTAGTCAATGCGCACGGCCAGAGGGGAAACTCGGACGCGTGATGCTTAGTTTTATGAATTATACGCATGGCCCGCTAACCAACTGGGGACTAAAACTCGTGAATGTGCAAGACGGATGGACGATGCTCGATGTGGGCTGTGGTGGAGGTTTTACTATTCGCCGACTGATTAAACAGAGTCGAGGTGCTCAGGTCTATGGCATCGACATTTCTGAGGAAAGCGTTGCTAAGGCCAAGAAGGTGAATGCTGAGGTACTTGATAAGCAGGTATTCATCTGCCAAGGTTCTGCCGAGAAACTGCCCTATGAGGATGGGATGTTCGATCTCGTGACGGCAGTAGAAACGGTATATTTCTGGCCCAATCTGCCTAACTGCTTGCAGGAGGTGCGTCGCGTGCTTAAGCCTGGTGGCAAGTTTGCTATCTTGGTAGAGGTGGTTGACAGTAATTCCAAGTGGACAAGTGTGGTGGAGGGTATGACAGCCTATTCGCCTGAGGATTTGAAACAACTCCTTGATGATGCTGGTTTCATTCAGACGGAAATCCACCGGAAGAAACCAACGTATGCCACGATTTTGGGTGTGAAGGGATAGTTTGCAACCAAGTTGCATTCGGTTTACTGTACTTCAGAGCTCGAAAGAGATAATAATATCTTTTAGATACAATAATTCTTTATTTTATTGTACCTCTTCTGTCTGCACCCTCACCGTCAAAGAGCCTGCAACGGAAGCTGTGTTTTTTTTAAGCTGTTATCAGTATGATGATACCGCTGATACAGATGTATACATAAACGATGTAGCGGAAAATGCGGTTGGGGATATGCTTGAAGATATATGCTCCCAATATCGTGCCGATGAAGACTCCGCCGAGACCATATAAATAGTCTATAGCAACAGTCGTAGTGAAGAAACCATTGTAGGCTCTTACGCCAGTCATCATCAGATTGCCAATCAGGAAATAAGTCTGCGTCATTGCCATATAGTGCTCCTTCGTTGGCTCACTCTGAATGAAATAAAGCACGGCAGGTGGGCCTTGCATGCCGAAAAAGCCGCCCATCAGTCCGCTTAATGTTCCTGCACCTACTTGTACTTTCTTTGTTGTCGGCAGTTTTATGCGTTGGCTATACAGCATAAAGTAAATGCTAATTAGGATGAGTGTCGCACCAAGGATGCGTCGCAGAATATGGTCTTCTATACGTGTCAGGGCAAAGATGGCAAAGGACGATATGATGATAAATGTCAGTAGAATTGGCCAGAGACGGCCCCAGGTGACGTGGCTTCGCAATCGCCATACAATGGTGGCAGAGGTGGTGATGGCCAGCAGTCCTGAGAGTGTTGTAGCTTCGCCATAGCTGGGCATGAAGAATGGCAGCATCGTCATGATGAAAATGCCGAAGCCAAAGCCTGTGGTGCGTTGGATGAAACTGGCACCGATGCTCAGCAGAAAAATGGAGAGGACGATACTACTCACGTATATATCGTCTTATCGGATGAAATTGGTTCTTAGGGGACTCTCCGGAGCAGGATGACCGTCCTCATTGATGTTCAGTTTGCGAATCATCCAGGCCATGTTGCGTCCAAGCGTACGCATCGTCTGCATGCCCTCTTCATCCTGTACGACCTGTCCTGGGGTCTGGCCATACACCATGTTCCAGTACTGTGAGCTGACAACGGGCATGTTCAGGATGGTGAAGTACTTGTTCAGGCGGTCAAAGGCTGCCGATGCTCCTCCTCTGCGACATACCACCACACTGGCACCAGGCTTGAACTTCAGTTCGTTTCCCAGAGAGTAGAACACACGGTCGAGCAAGGCGCAGAGTGAACCATTCGGACCACCATAATACACAGGTGAGCCGATGACCAGTCCGTCGATGCCATCCTTCACGGCTCTCCATACCTTGTAATACAGGTCGTCGCGGAACGTGCACCGTGCACCGTTGCGTCCACACATACCACAGGCAATGCAACCTTGCACAGCCTGCTTGCCGATGCTGATAATCTGGGTTTCAACACCTTCTTCATTCAGGGTCTTTGCCACCTCACTCAGAGCTGTGAACGTATTACCGTTCTCCCTGGGACTTCCATTAATTAAAAGAACCTTTGCCATATATTCAATTCCTTATAATTCTCGGCACAAAGATAGTAAATATTCACTGATTATTATTATCTTTGCAAACAATTATTTGAAAATAATATATGAGGAAGGTTAGAATCACAGCCATTCGACAGACAGTCTATGAGGACTTGATGGCGAAATATGAGAATCCCATCGAACACACCTGCGATGTCAAGGAGGGACAGCAGTGGATCTCTATCGACGGCAAGCAGCCTGAGGGCATGTGTCCGTCGGCATGGTCCTCCATGCGTGAGTTCGTGGAGTCGTTGGCCCGTGGTGAGGGAAACTTTTACGATGGATGGATGAAGAACCCGATGAGTGCAATGATTAGTTGCAACGACGGTTTCCGTCCATTCAGTTTTTACATAGAAGTGATGAACGAGTAATGATACGTTTTTTCATATGAGCAATAATATTTATCTTGCATCCAAACCACGCTATGAGATCCTTGACGGACTGCGTGGCGTGGCTGCCGTGCTGGTGGTGGCCTATCACCTGTTTGAAACATATTTTAGCGGTGGTCCCAACCAGCCCATCAATCACGGTTACCTGGCGGTGGATTTTTTCTTCGCCTTGTCAGGCTTCGTCATTGGCTATGCGTATGATGACCGTTGGGACAAGATGTCAACATGGAGTTTCTTTAAGCGTCGACTCATCCGTCTGCATCCGATGGTCATCTTCGGAACGCTGTTTGGCACTCTGATGTTCTATTTTGGTAGCTATAGTACGTTCTCGCTGATTAACGATACGCCCTGGTGGATGACAATATTAGTGATGCTGTGGTGCTTTACGATGATACCATTGCCCTCGTCGATGGATATCCGCGGCTGGGCTGAGACGAACCCGTTGAACGGTCCTGCCTGGTCGCTACAATGGGAGTATCTGGCAAACATCCTTTATGCTCTCGTGGTTCGTCGATTCTCGAAACTGATGCTGGGCATCTGCGTGGCGGTGTTTGCTTGCCTCACCATCATCCTCTGTCTGAATATTGATGTGACAGGCTTCCTTGCCGAACGTTCATGGGCTGCCTATACCGTTGTTGGAGGGTGGAGTACAACGCCTGACCAACTGCAAGTGGGCGCCACGCGACTACTCTATCCTTTCTTTGCTGGACTGCTGCTTTCGCGCATGGGTTGGATGATTAAGGTTAAAGGCGGATTCTGGTGGTGTTCGTTGTTTATCGTCATCTTGTTGTGTATGCCTTGGCTTGGACTGGGTACTGAGGGCGACAGTCGATGGACCAACGGACTATATGAGGCATTATGTATACTTATCTGCTTTCCACTCATTGTGGCTATCGGTGCTGGCTCGTCTGTCAAGGGCGGAAAATCTGAAGCCATCAACAAGTTTCTGGGCGACATTTCTTACCCCATCTACATCACTCACTATCCCCTCATCTACATGCAGATGTCGTGGGTAGAGACTCATAAAGATGCTCCACTCAGCATGCACATTTTCGTAGCCGTTAGCATCTTCTTCCTTGCTATAGGTCTGGCATACGCAGCCCTTAAGCTCTACGACTTGCCCGTCCGCGAGTGGCTGAAAAATAAGCTCTTCATAAAATCAACTGTGAAATAGACATGAATATCAAGCCCTTTATCACTGCCGCATTGGTTCTGCTCGTATATTTAGCCAGTGCTCAAGGTTTTAAGAATCCTGTATTGCCTGGCTTTCATGCTGACCCGAGCGTATGTAAGGCTGGTGATGACTTTTATCTAGTAAATAGCACATTCCAGTATTTTCCAGGTGTGCCGGTGTTCCACTCGAAGGACCTCATTAACTGGGAGCAGGTGGGCAACTGTCTGACGCGCCCCTCGCAGGTTGACCTGAAGGGTACCGACGGCAACAGCGGCATCTATGCACCGACCATTCGATACCACGAAGGCCGGTTCTACATGGTGACGACGGTGTTCCCCTCGCGCCGCCACTTTTATGTGTGGACGGATAATCCTGCTGGAGAATGGTCGGAACCAATCGTTATCGACTTCGCTATTGGTAGTTGCGATCCGACGCTGTTCTGGGACGACGATAAGTGCTATTTCCTGTGGAAGGAGGGTGACATCAAAATTTGTGAGATTGATGTGAAGACGGGTAAGCAGTTGGGCGAGATTCATCACTTGGGTACAGGTCTTGGCGGACGCTATCCCGAGGGACCGCACATCTACAAAAAGGACGGCTGGTATTATCTGTTGCTGGCAGAGGGCGGCACGGAGCACGGACATCATGTGAACATCCTCCGCAGCAAGAATCTCTTTGGTCCTTATGAGTCGAATCCTGCCAATCCTATCCTCTCGCACTTCAATATGAAGATGCAGAATAGTCAGATTCAGGGCTTGGGACACGCTGACTTGGTGCAGGGCACAGATGGCTCGTGGTGGATGATATGCTTAGGCTATCGCACCAGCGGCTATCTGCAACACGTGATGGGACGCGAGACGATGCTGGCACCTGTGCAATGGAAAGAAGGAGATTGGCCAGTGGTGAATAAGGACGGCACGTTGCAGATTGACATGCAATGCAAGACGTTGCCGCTGGTTCCTTTGGCACAAGACCCCATCAGGGAAGATTTCAATTACGTGGAACGACAGGCACCTAAAGACAGTTATCATTCATTGGGAATGCCGATGGGGTGGATGAGCTTGTGCAACCCCGACTACACCAGATATTCCTTGACTGAACGTAAAGGCTTTCTGCGTATTCGCCCCAGCATTATTAATCTCAGCGAAACAGCCTCGCCTACATTCGTGGCTCGCCGTCAAACCGAACAGAACTTCACGGCCACAGCCCTGTTCGACCTCTCCCACCTGACGGAAGGCATGCAGGCTGGTATCACCGCCTATGCTGCTCCACTGAATCACTACGATGTGGTGGCAGAGAGAAGAAATGGCAAAATGGTCATTAAATCCAATGTTCGACTTGGTCAGACCAGTCACACAGAACGTGAAATTCCTCTGAATGGCAATCAAGTATATCTGCGCATCACCTCCAACAAGGACTTCTACTACATGCAGGCATCATCGGATGGCGCCGACTTTACCACGCTTGCCAAGATGGAGTACCGTTTCCTTAGTACTGAGACCATCGGTGGTTTCACTGGCGTCATGCTCGGACTCTTTGCACAGTGTAAGGAACAGATGGACGGATATGTGGATGTGGATTGGTTTGAATATAAGTAGAGAGATGCTCCGCAAACAAAAAATCCCAAGGCAAAATGGTATTGCTTTGGGATTTTTTCGTATCTTTGCAACATATTTTTGAAGATATATGGATCGTAGTCAAGAAATTATTCGTACCAGTTGGATAGGTATTATTGCCAACGTGTTGTTGGCGGGATTCAAGGCCGCAGTGGGCATCTTGGCCAGCTCGGTGGCTATCGTGATGGATGCCGTCAATAACCTGAGTGACGCACTGTCGAGTGTGATCACCATCGTGGGTACAAAACTTTCGCAGCGGCCTGCCGATAGGAAGCATCCTTTCGGCTTCGGACGTATCGAGTATTTCAGTGCCATCATTATTGCCGTCATCGTGCTGTCGGCTGGTATCACCTCGCTTATCGAGTCGGTGAAGAAGATCTTCGACCCCACGGAACCTGAGTACACCACGACAACGCTGGTGGTTATCGTGGTGGCCATTGTGGTGAAGCTTATCCTTGGCCAGTATGTCAAGAAGAAGGGTGAGCAACTGAAGAGCGATGCACTGATAGCCTCTGGTTCGGATGCGCTGTTCGATGCTGTTATTACATTGGCAACACTTATTTCGGCAGGCGTTATGCTGCTATGGGGTGTGTCGCTTGATGGCATTCTGGGCGCGTTGATATCGATTGTAATTATCAAGGCAGGTATCGAGATGCTGGCCTCGCCCGTCAACGAACTGTTGGGTACGAGTATCTCGGCAGAACTCACGCATCAAATCATGAAGGAGGTGTCTGACTTCGAGGGCGTGCATGGTGTGTATGACCTCATCCTCCACAACTATGGTCCAGACGTGAAGATTGGTTCACTGCACATCAACGTCTATGATACGATGACATCGCACGATATTCACGGCCTGACTCGTAAGATTTCAACTTGTATGTATGAGAAGCATGGCATCATTATGACTGTAGGAGTGTATGCCGTTGCTACGGGTGAAAATCGTCGTGCAGAACTGCAATCAAAGGTGATGCAGACTCTCACCGCTCACAAGGAAATTGTTCAGGTGCACGGCTTCTACTATTCAGAGAAGAATAACTATCTTTCCGTCGATATTGTCCCTGATATCTCCACCCACGATGAGACTGCTTTTGTCAATCAGCTTACCAACGAGATACAGCCGTTAGTACCTGATACACAGGTTGTCATCGTAGTGGACCACAACTACAGCGAGTAATATCTGCTTCTATGCGATGCCTAGGAGTTCTATCTCAAAGATAAGTGTCGAACCTCCTGGAATGCCTGGCTGTGAGAACTTGCCATAGCCCATCTCGGCAGGGATGTAGATCTCCCATTTATCGCCGATATGCATCTGCTGGATAGCGATAATCCATCCCTCGATAAGATCGCACAAACGACAAGCCAGAGGCACGCCGCCACGACTGCTGTCAAACTGCTTGCCGTTAATCGTCCAGCCTGTATAATGGGCGGTGATGATGCTGCGAACTGTTGACTTCGCACTCTCCTGATTTCCTTTGCTCAGCACTTTGTAGTAGATGCCCTTCGACAGGGCCTTTACACCTTCCTCTTTGGCTTTCGCCTCCAGCCATTCCTTGTTGGCCTGTATGTATTCACGTTTTGCCATAACCACATCAAATCATTAATGTCTTGTTAAATATTTGGCACAAAGATAGCAATTATTCTTCTTTTTTTCGTAAATTTGCCCGCTGATTTTAATATGTTTTGTGATATAAGATGAAATACTTTGCCTTTATAGTCGTTATTTTAGCCTTGTTCGTATGCTCATGCGGTAATAACAAGGCTGATGGGACATCATCCTATGATGGCAAGACGGAAGAGACGCAGAGAACCCTTTCGGAGGATATGGCTTACGAGGGTGTGAACAACTATTGTCATAAGGAATATGACTGGAGTGTTGCGAAAGGTAATCCAGACATCATGTATTTGACGATGGGTGAAGAAACGGATTCTGCGTATCAGGTGGTGTTCCGTAGTTATACTGGTGCCTTTGTGCACTTCTATGTTAATAAGACAAGTGGCATAACAAGAATGGTGGAGAAAGTGCCAAATCTCAATGTGGAGGAGGATGCTGGAACCTTCAACTTGTTTGAATATTTATAGATGATTTTGTGATATGATAGGAACAATTGTTAATGCAACTACCATCATCGTTGGCAGTATCATAGGAAGTTTGCTGCATCGTGGTGTGAAGGAGAAATATAAGGAGGTTCTCTATACAGGGTTGGGACTGGCTTCGCTGGCCATTGGCCTGAATGCCACCATCAGTCACTTCCCCCAGTCGCAGTTCCCTGTGCTCTTTATCATATCGCTGGCCATAGGAGGCGTCATTGGTACGGCACTCGACATTGATGGACGGTTCAAGCGACTCGTTGATAAGTTGCAGCGAGGAAAGAAGCAGGACGGCAATCGCTTGGCAGAGGGACTTTCAACAGCCATCCTGCTCTATTGCATTGGTCCGCTGTCGATGCTCGGACCTGTCATCTCTGCCTTGAAGGGCGACCACACCTTCCTTTTTACTAATGCTACGCTCGATTTCGTGTCTTCGATGGTGTTTGCCTCTACTTACGGCATCGGCATGGTCCTGGCTGCACCTGTGCTGTTCTGCTGGCAGGGCATGTTCTGGCTTGTGGCCCATATCAGTAGTACTGCCATTAGTGATGCACTCATGGCGGAGTTGTTGATTGTGGGAGGACTGCTCATTACGGGTAGTGGACTCTCGCTGCTGAACCTGAAAGATTGCAAGACGCTCAATCTTTTGCCAGCGCTTCTGGTGCCCGTTGTTTGGTTTCTGATACGCTCCATCTGAAAGTTGAGATGACAGAAGCATTGCGAGATTATATCATCGGAATAAACGTACTGACTTTCCTCGTATATGGCATTGATAAGTGGAAGGCCAAGAAAGGCAAGTGGCGTGTTTCTGAAGCTAACTTGCTTTTGTTGACTATTATAGGAGGTAGCATTGGCGCCTTGCTAGGCATGAAAATATGGCACCACAAGACAATGCACAAGAAGTTTAGGTATGGTGTTCCGCTGATTCTGTTGACTCAGATAGCACTCGTTTACCTATTTCTAAGCAATCAGATATGAAGAAAATATTGTTTTTACACGGATTCTTTGCCAGCGGCCAGTGCGTGCCGGCAGTAGCCTTAAGGGAGGCGTTCATGGGTGAAGCGAATGTGGTGACGCCAGACTTGCCGATGCATCCTAAGGAGGCTGTTGCATTTATCCGCGAACTGATAGAACGTGAGAAACCTGACGTAATGGTAGGCAACAGCTGTGGTTCGTTCTATGCACAGATGTTGGCTCCCGTTGTGGGATTGCCTGCGTTGCTGGGCAATCCGCATTTCAAAATGACGGAATTCCTGAAACCGAGGATTGGGGCTCATCAGTATAAGTCACCACGCATGGATGGGAAGCCGGACTTTGTTATCGATGAACAGTTGATAGTTGCGTTTGCAGAGATGGAGGTCCATCAGTTTGATAACTGTACTCCTGAAAGCAAAAGCTGCATTTGGGGAATCTTTGGCGATAATGATACGTTGGCGCATTTCGAGCCGCTGTTCTTGGAACACTATGATACGTCTTTCCACTTTCCAGGTGTTCATACGCCAACAGCCGAGGAGGTGAAGAAATACTATGTGCCGCTGATAAAGAAGTTGTTAGGGGAATAAACGGCTGGTTGTTGTATACTGTTATTCAAGAACATCCGTTTGGTTGGTGGATATAAAAAAAGAGGTCATCACTGACCTCTTTTTCAGTGATCCGCTTGGGGCTCGAACCCAAGACCCCAACATTAAAAGTGTTGTGCTCTACCAACTGAGCTAGCGGATCGCCCTATTAAGGATGACTTCTTTGCGAAATCGGCTGCAAAGGTACTAACTTTTTTTGAACTAGCCAAATTTATTCGGATGATTTTTCCGTTTTGGCGGTATTTTCCTCTGTTATAGCGACTTTTTTCGTCGTTTCCTCGTCCTCGCGGGTGACATATCGCTGATAGTATGCAATGATTAGGGTGGTGGCAGGTAGTGCAATGATGAGGCCGATAAAGCCTAATAATGCACCCCAAACAGATAGCGATAGTAAAAGAATGGCGGGATTGAGGCGCATGGCCTTACCCATGATATATGGGGTGACAATCAGGTCGATGATAACCTGGACAATAGCAAATACGGCAACTGCCATGGCAAAGATAATCCAGAAATTCTGTCCAGTATCTGCGGCTTTGAGAAGTGCCAGTAGGGCTGTAGGAATCAGGGCAAAGGTGTGCAGATAGGGCACTAAGTCAAGAATGCCGATGAGTATGCCAAGTCCAATGGCCATGGGAAAGTCGATGATGGTAAAGCCAATACAGAAAAGAACACCCATGATGAATGCCACCATGCCCTGGCCACGGATGTAGTTGCTTAGCTCGCGTTCGGCATCTTTGGCCAATACACTCCAGAACGGACGGCTCTTCTTGGGGAATATCTTTATCCAACTGTCTGTCAGATACTCGTAGTCCATGAGAATGAAGAACATATAGAGCAGGGTGATGAGTGAGGCGATGAGGCTGATGATGATGCTGGCAGTCTGGCCCACCATGCTGAACATCTTAGGGATTGCGTTCCTGACACTCTCGCTGAAGTTCTCGCTCATCAGGTATTCCTCGAGTTCCTGATGGTGATCGTTGGTCCATTGGCTCACGGCTTCAGGAATGTTCTTGATATGTGCGGCATTGCGAATATAGGCGCTCACAAGGTCGCCTAACTTCTGGAACTGCTCAATCATTGGTGGAATGATGAGCCATCCGATGCCGCAAAGGATGGCGATGACAAGAATCAGTGTGACCACGATGCTGAGTACTCTGCCAGGAATGTGAAGCTTGTACTGCACGAACTTGACGACAGGGTAGAGTAGGTAGGCTATGAACCATGCTGCAGCAAAAGGCAGCAGAACACTTCCCAGGTAGTTGAGAAGGCAGATGATGGCAATGGCCAGCAGACCGTAGCCTAACCAGCGTACAAACGTGTCGAAAGTGATAGGTTTATCGTACATCGCTATATTGTTTTACTCGTTGTTCTTTATTGCTTTTTGATAGCATTCGCGGCATAGGGGTTCGTATTCCTGTGTTTCGCCCAGAAGTACGCGCTTGTCGTTTTGTACCTTGCGGTGACTGACATAGGCCAGCGAGCCGCATTTCACACAGATGGCATGCACTTTGGTTACTTCGTCGGCAATGGCACAAAGGGCTGGCATGGGGCCGAAGGGGATGCCTTTGTAGTCCATGTCGAGTCCGGCCACGATGACGCGCACACCGCGGTTGGCCAGTTGGTTACAAACATCAACGATGCCGTCGTCAAAAAACTGTGCCTCGTCAATACCAACCACCTCAATATCTTCTGCCAATAGTAGAATACTGGCAGAGGAGTCGATAGGTGTTGACTGGATGTGTTTCTGGTCGTGACTCACCACATCCTCCTGTGAATAACGCACATCGATGGCGGGCTTGAAGATCTCAACCCGCTGCTTGGCAAACTGAGCTCGACGCATTCTTCGGATAAGCTCCTCTGTCTTTCCCGAGAACATCGAACCGCACACAACTTCTATTCTTCCTGGGCGGTGTGCCTCACCCGTTAGATTTGTTGTCATAGTTGGGTGCAAAGATAGTAAAAAGTTTATAGTTCAGAGTTCATAGTTCATGGTTTTTTTAGTAAAATGTTGTTAATTTCTGACAATTATGAATGATGAACTATGAACTATGGACTAAAAAACATTATCTTTGCAACCGAAATGGGAATACTTTATATTGTACCCACACCTGTGGGCAACATGGAGGACATGACAATGCGTGCCATCCGCATCCTGAAGGAAGCTGATTTGGTGCTGGCTGAGGACACCCGTACGTCGGGTATCCTGCTGAAGCATTTTGAGATAAAGAATCAGTTGATGTCGCATCATAAGTTCAATGAGCATGGCACCAGTGCTGGTGTCGTTCAGCGTCTGCTGGCTGGTCAGAACGTGGCGCTGATTAGTGATGCGGGTACGCCAGGCATCAGCGATCCAGGTTTCTTCTTGGTGCGCGAGGCTGTCAGAGCTGGAGTTGAAGTGCAGACATTGCCTGGACCGACAGCGTTTGTGCCGGCCTTGGTGAGTAGCGGCTTGCCTTGCGACCGATTTGTGTTCGAGGGCTTCCTGCCCCAGAAGAAAGGTCGTAAGACACGCTTGGAGTCGCTGGCCAATGAGGAGCGTACGATGATATTCTATGAATCGCCTTATCGCGTGGTAAAGACGCTGGAGCAGTTTGCCGAGTTTTATGGCAGCGACCGACAGGTGAGCGTCTGTCGCGAGATATCCAAGGTGCACGAAGAGAGTGTACGTGGAACGCTGGCTGAGGTGATTGCTCACTTTAAGGAAACGGAGCCTCGTGGCGAGATCGTGATTGTGTTGGAAGGAAAAAAAGATTAAAAGATAATTAGTTATGATGAAAAAGTTTTTGTTTATTGCCATGTGTCTGTTGGCGCTGGCATCGTGTAAGGACAATGGCAATACGCGTCAGACGGCTGATTTGAATTCACGAATCGATTCTTTGAACCGTGTGAATGTACAGAAGGACAATGAGATTAACGATATGCTTGAAACCCTCAATACCATTGAGGATGGTTTCCGTGCTATCAATGAGGCTCAGGGTCGTGTGACGATTGAGCGTCGTGGCGAAGGTACTGATGCTGCACAGCGTATTCGTGAGAACATGCAGTTTATTAACGAGACGATGACGCAGAACAAGGAACTCATCAACAAGTTGCGTTTGCGCCTGCGTGACAGTAATACTGCCAGTGAGCAGCTGCGCAAGACATTGGAGAATCTGACAGCTCAGTTGGAGGAGAAAGAGAGCGAATTGGCTGTGTTGCGCCAGGAACTGGAGGCTAAGGATATTCATATTGCCGAGCTTGATGAGCAGGTGAGTCAGTTGAACGAGGATGTGGTGATGCTGAAGGACGAGAATGCTCAGAAGACCGAGACTATTGGCTCTCAGGACAAGGAGTTGCATACGGCATGGTATGTGTTTGGTACTAAGCGCGAACTCAAGGAACAGAATATTTTGAAGAGTGGCGAGGTGCTTCAGGGTAACTTCAATAAGAACTACTTCACAAAGATTGATATCCGTGTAGACAAGGAGATTAAACTGATGTCACGTGACGCCCGTATTCTGACTAATCATCCTGCAGGTACCTATACTTTGGAGCGCGATGCTAACAAGCAGTATGTGCTGCGCATCACTAATCCCCAGCAGTTCTGGAGCACCAGCAAGTATCTGGTGGTACAGGTAAAGTAAAAATATAAAAGCGATAAGATGACTTATCGCTTACTCTTAAAGAACTCTTGCATTAACTGGCGGCATTCTTCTTCAAGGATGCCGCCTTTGCATTCTGCCTTGGGATGCATCACGCGAGGGGCATACTCACGGAAGCCGCGCTTAGGGTCGGGCGCTCCATAGATGATACGAGGCACTTGTGCCCAACCGATGGCTCCTGCGCACATAGGGCAGGGCTCTACGGTGACGTAGAGGGTACAGTCGGTGAGGTACTTACCGCCCAGTGCGTTGGCAGCCATCGTAATGGCTTGCATCTCGGCATGCGCCGTTGGGTCGATGAGTGTCTCTGTCAGGTTGTGGGCACGCGCTATCACCTGGTCTTTACAAACGACGACGGCTCCGATGGGAATCTCGCCTTCCTCAAAGGCTTGCTGCGCTTCGGCTAAGGCCTTGCGCATATACAATTCATCCTTATTTTTCTCTTCCATGATGCAAAAGTACGAAAAATATTTTGTACTTTTGCAACGTGGAATGGAAAATAACGCATATTGTTGAGACTGACTCTACCAACCAATATATTAAGAGTTTGAAGGAAGGTAACGTTGTCGTTGCTGACTATCAGACGGCAGGCCGTGGTTGTGGAACAAACTCGTGGGAGTCGGAACGTGGCAAGAATCTCCTGTTTTCGATGATACTCCACCCGTCAGATGTCTTGGCGTCGCAGCAGTTTATCCTCTCAATGGCAAATGCACTTGCGCTGAGAGATGCACTTGCTGATTACGTGGATGATGTGAAGATAAAGTGGCCTAATGATATTTACTGGAAAGATTCTAAGATATGCGGCACGCTGATAGAAACGACGCTGAAAGGAAATCATATTTCGGATTGTATAATCGGTACAGGTTTTAATGTTAATCAGCGCGTGTTCCGTAGTGATGCACCTAATCCTGTTTCGTTGTTTCAGATTCTTGGCCATGAAGTGGAGTGCAAGGAAGTCCTGGAAAAGGTTCTTGCCAACATGTCGAAATACATGGAGTTGGTGAAGAATGGCGATTGGGAGAAAATACGCGATTCTTATCGTCATCATTTGTATCGACTGGAGGAAATGCATTATTTCAGGTTTGGCGATGGAACTGAAAAATATTGCAAACTGGTTAATGTAACAGACGACGGTCATCTGGAGTTACTGCATGACAATAGGGAGATTTATCGTCTGGCGTTTAAAGAAGTTCAATTCATAATATAAAGATAATAATAATGGCAAGATTTAAGAGAATTCTTCTGAAGCTGTCGGGTGAGAGCCTGATGGGTAATCAGGGCTACGGCATCGACCCTGAGCGTTTGAGCGACTATGCGAAGCAGATTAAGGAAGTAGCTGAGATGGGTGTTCAGATTGGTATCGTTATCGGTGGTGGAAACATCTTCCGTGGACTGAGTGGCAGTCAGAAGGGATTTGACCGCGTGAAGGGCGACCAGATGGGCATGTGCGCTACGGTGATTAACTCCTTGGCTCTCTCGTCGGCACTGGGTGCTATCGGTGTGAAGAACAAGGTGATGACAGCTATCCGTATGGAGCCTATTGGTGAGTTCTATACAAAGTGGAAGGCTATCGAGGCCATGGAGCAGGGACAGGTGTGCATCTTCTCTGCAGGAACAGGTTCACCTTATTTCACTACTGATACGGGTTCTTCGTTGCGTGGCATCGAGATTGAGGCTGATGTGATGCTGAAGGGTACACGTGTGGATGGTATCTATACAGCCGACCCAGAGAAAGATCCTACGGCAACCAAGTTCAATGATATTACTTATAAGGAAGTGCTTGCACGTGGACTGAAGGTAATGGACCTTACGGCTATCTGCATGTGTCAGGACAATAACCTACCTATCTATGTGTTTAACATGGATATTGTGGGTAACCTGAAGAAAGTAATGGCTGGTGAGGAGATTGGTACGTTAGTGCACAACTAAGGTATCAAGGCTCTTCTGTAAATTCTACATATTCGCCCTCATCCTGGGCGAATATTTTTTTGCTCGATTTTGGCGTTCTCTCGTCGACAATGGTGACGCCTTCCTTGGTGTGGAAGGTGTGAGACTGCTCCTTCTTTGATTCTTCCGGCTTTTGGTATTGCTGCTTTGTGCCTGTGCCTTTGAAGTAGTCGTCGTCAAACTTAAAAGTGGTTCCTCCTGCTTTATGGAATTTCTTGGAGAGACGCTCGAAGTCTTCCTCGGTCATCTCGCCGTTGGCCATTCGTTTCACAAATTTAATGCCCTTGCGCAAGTAGTAGAATGCCACCAGAAAGACTGTGGCAATGGCAATGACAATGACGATAGCAATGGCAACGAGTGTTTCCATAGAATTAGTTTAATTTTAATGACGTTGTGTGCACGCAGAGAGCAAAGCATACCACGCAATGATGATAGCCAATCCACTGACTTTGAAAATAATCAGCAGAGGTATGCATGTGAGCAGGAAGATGTACTTCACCTCGTTGCCTTTCCATCCCCAAGTCTTGAATTTCAAGGCAAACATGGGAATCTCGGCAATGAGCAAGTAGCTGAATAACAGCATGACGGCAATGGTGCCGTAGATGTAGATGGGGGATGAGGCCAGGAACTGTCCTGCTCCTACAATGAGTGAACCCCAGAACAGGGCATTGGCAGGCGTGGGCAGGCCAATGAATCCCATTGACTGACGCTCGTCCAAATTGAACTTTGCCAGACGCAGAGCCGAGAAAGCAGCCATGATGAATGCTGTAAACGGCATAAGAAAGGCGATGGGCGAGGGGAGTTCATGAAAACTATAACCAGAAAGCCAATTAAAAATAATGGCAGATGGTGCAAAACCAAATGTGATGTCGTCGGCCAAAGAATCAAGTTCCTTGCCAATGGGAGAACTGACGTGCAGTAGACGGGCTGTCATGCCATCGAAGAAATCGAAAACCGCACCAATGACAATGAACAGCAATGCCAGTTCGTAATCGCCACTGAATGCCCAATAGGTGGCAATGCAACCAGAAATCAGATTGCAGCAAGTGATAGTATTGGGAATGTGTTTCTTCATTTTCTTAGCGGTAACAGATGATTCACTTCTTTAGGGTAACTTGGCGATGATGGTCTGGTCGCCAGTAGTAGGCTGCTTCATCTTCACGCAGGGTGTGCTGCCTAAGGGCAAATACACGTCTACTCGAGAACCCAGTTTGATGAATCCCAGATGCTCGTCAATATAGCATTCCTCCTCGGCCTTGGCATAGGTCACAATACGACGGGCCATGGCGCCGGCAATCTGTCGTACCAACACTTCTTCGCCGTGAGGCGTCTCGATCATGATGTCGGCATGCTCGTTCTCTTCACTTGCCTTTGGCAGCCATGCTTTGTGATAGTTGCCATTGAAATGCTTGACGAACTTAACCTTACCGTCGACAGGGAACCAGTTGGCATGAACGTTAAGTGGACTCATGAAGATGCTAATCATGAGTCGCTTATCGTGGAAGTATTCGTTCTCTTCCGTCTCTTCTATCACTACAATCTTTCCATCGGCAGGCGCTACAACAGCTTTGTCTGTATCGTCATTAAAGTAACGGATAGGACAGCGATAGAAGTTCAGCATCAGCAACCATGCTGTGCCGAAGATAGCAATAAATAGAATAAAGGGTATTGGTGTATCGAAGGACCTCCAGAGTACCACGGCAATGGCTATTAGTGCAAACATGCTATAAAGCAGTTCTTCGGTGCCTTCACGATGGATTCTGATTTTCTTCAGTTTTTTGATTCTTTCTCCCATGTTTGTATTAAACAAATATATTTTTCGATGCAAAGGTAATGCTTTTTTGTCAATTTACAAACTTTTTATTCGATTCTTTTGGTAATATCAACTTTTCAGCGTAACTTTGAACACGAAAAAGGTATTAAAATGGAAGATTTCATACATTTGCACGTTCACACATACTATTCCATTCTTGACGGACAATCAAAGATAAAAAACTTGGTAGACAAGGCCATTGGTGATGGCATGAAAGGCATGGCTATTACGGATCATGGCGACATGTTTGGTATCAAGGAATTTCACGATTATTGTATCAGTGTTAATAAGAACCGCAAGAAGGATGGATTGGAACCTTTTAAGCCGATTTTTGGTTGTGAGATGTATGTGGCACGTCATGGACCTAAGGAGCAAAAGAACGGCAAGCAGGATCAGAGTGGTTATCACTTGATTGTGTTGGCAAAAAACTATAATGGTTATAAAAACCTGATTAAGCTGGTTTCAAACTCATGGGTCGATGGCTATTATATGCGTCCACGTACAGACCGTGCAGATTTGGAGAAATATCATGAGGACTTGATTGTGTGCTCGGCATGTATTGCCGGCGAGGTTCCCAAGAAGATTCTTGATGGCGATATGGCTGGTGCACGCGAGGCTTTGGAATGGTATCACCGTGTGTTTGGTGATGACTATTATCTGGAGTTGCAACGCCATGAGGTGACTGATCCTTCTGTTCGTGCAAACCGAGAGACATTCCCCTTGCAGCAGCAGGCAAATAAGGTGCTTATTGAGTTGGCCAAGGAGTATGGCATCAAACTCGTTTGTACCAACGATGTGCATTTCGTTGATAAGGAGAATGCCGAGGCTCATGACCACCTGTTGTGCTTGTCAACGGGTAAGGATTTGGATGATCCTACTCGTATGCTTTATTCCAAGCAGGAGTGGTTTAAGACAAAGGCT
>Ga0310786_10001326_pt1 | contig 39631 bp, 23 predicted proteins | sample AusTroGonzalo_MG_FD_203881 | JGI IMG/M metagenome (GOLD analysis project Ga0310786, IMG submission 203881) | Bovine rumen microbial communities from tropical cattle in Woodstock, Queensland, Australia - Gonzalo_03 (v2) (version 2) | ecosystem: Host-associated > Mammals > Digestive system >... | reverse complement strand
CGCCGCATACGTCTCGAAGAGGTAGTGGGCGAAGTAGGAGCTCGTAGGGGCCAGACCCTCGCCATTCGCAAGGGCGGCGAAGGACGAATCGCGCTGCGCCGGCGAAAGTATGCCTCCAAGGATCGCAAGGCACTGCGCATGTTCGCTGAAGCGGTCCTTCTTAGGGGTGTCGGCCAGCGCGCCGCGCGCGTCGTCCCAGCACGTCGCCACGAGCGCACGTGCCAGACGATCCGCCTTTTCACGCCAATTTGCGGCGAAATGCCTCTCTCCCAAAGCTTCGTCCACGGCCGCCGCGCTCTGAAGCGCGTGCAGATACTGGAGGTTGTTGAGAGCGCTCACTCCCTGGCCCGGGCTGCCGCCCGGCGCCACGCCCACTTCGAATGGCTGCCTGCCGCCCACCCAATCCATGAAGCTCCAGCCCGGCAGGTTTTCAAGCAGGCCGTCGGCGTTCTCGTGGAGCGCGAGGCCCATCAGGGTGTTGCGGACGCCGGGCATGCGAACGCGCAGGAACGCGGCATCGTCGTGCCACATCAGATAGTCGCGGAACATCATCGCCCAGCACATGGAGTAGGTGGCGCTTTCCTGCGTGCCGCGCGTGGGGAAGTTCATCGCCACCATGCCGTTGTCGCGGCGGTCGAAGTCGTAGATGCTCATCGCGAAGCGCGTCAAGCGCGTATCGCGCGTGAGGGCGCTGATTATGTTCAGCTGGATGCGAGTGTCGCCAGGGTACATCTGCTGTTCGTAGTAGGGGCAGTCGAAGAGCATTTCATGCATGCACATCTCCATCGCGCGACGCGAAATCTTCGCTATTGGGGCAAACGACTTGTCATCACAGTCGAATGCGCCGTCGGCAGCGAGCGGATAGCGCGTCTCGGCGATGGCGACGCGCCGTACCGTGAGCGGTTCGCCGCCCGTCTTCACGCGAATGCGGCACCACCGCCCACACCGCCACCACGGTGCCGTGAACTGCGCGTCCGCACGGCCGTCCGGAAGGAAAGTGTCCGTGAACGTCTGACTGAAGGACTTCCCCTCCCAGGCATCGCGGTTGCCCTTCTTGCCGTCCTTTCCGCGCAGAGCCTCGGTCCATCCCCACGTGACCTCGGCACCTTCGCCGCCGGCCGTTTCCAGTACGGGATATGCGCAGTAGTAGTCGTCAAGATCCCACCACAGGTCGCGCTCTGCGTTGGCCGGCACGGTGAACGGACGCGCAAGATCGCACTCGACGTTCACCACTCTACCGGGCGTCTTGAGGTCATATGTCTGGTCTGGCCGGCCCGACGGGAACAGCATCCATCCTTTCGTGCGGACTCCATACTTGCTCGTATTGACAGGGCCTCGTACGGTCACCGCCTTCTGCCAAGCATTTGCCGGCGGCTGTTCGTTCGGGAATCCTGTGCCCGCCACGCGGCACTGCGAGCCTGCTCCGAACGAGCGGGAGGTGCCGAGGTCGGTCATCTTCGTGTTCGCAAGCGGAGCAATTTCCCAAGGCCCTTTGCCGGTCGTGAGAATTTCGTCGTACGCCCCGGCGGCCTTGAGGATGAATCCTCCGCGATAGGAGAGCTGCGCACGCGGCGCATGGACGCCCAACTGCCAGACGACGGCCTCAAGCAGATGTTCGCCTGGGGTCAGACCCTCGATGCGGTAGCTCTGGTAGTACCAGTGCTCGACGAGCCCGCGGTGCGGACCTTCGGCGATGCGGCGACCGTCGAGATAGAGCGTGAAGCGCTCGTCCGCGCTAACATCAAGCTCGATAGGCGCGCCATTCGAGGAAAAACGGTTGCGGAGACGGAAGAACGCGCCTGGCGCAGTGTCGCGCACATTTATGGAACCTGCATCGGAGGAGATGCCCCAGACCACATGCCCAGGCGCCCACACCCACGCCGCATCGTCTATGTCCTGGACGCGGCGCACGTTTTCGTCCCCGCGCACATCGCGCACAGGGCGGAACAGACGAGTGACCGAGGTATCGGCGTGGAGCGCAGGCGCAGCAAGAAGAGCTGCAAGCGCCATCAATTTTGTTTTCATTTGTCCCCCCCTCGGTCGCCCCTGTCACTCAAAATTGCGCAATTACGGTTCCAATTGGTTCTGGCGACTAGGAAATCTGCGGGATCTTGAGCGTCTCGCCGCCCTTGAGCGCCGAGAAATCCTCTTCTACTTATGTCAAGTGCGTTTCCTGTTGCCATGATTCTTTCCTTTCTCTTGTTTTCAAGTGCACATTATAGCATTTTTCTGGCGGTCATCACCACCAAGAATAGTTTGGGAGGGTGGCTTAACAATTTGTAAACCAACGGTTGCTGGCTACTCTGTTTCGAATATGATATACTCTGTGTGTCCAAGACATAAGGAGAAACAATGAGACACATTGTTGTTTTTACTGCCGCCGCAATGCTCCAGACTGGAGTTTTCGCCGCAGAGTTCGATCTCGGCGGCGGAATCGCCGCCACAGTCGCGCCGGACGGCGGCGTGACGTTCCGCGCGGGGAAAGCAACACTTTCGTTCGCGCCGTTCGAATTGACGCCAGGACGCGACGGGAAACGCCCGTCCGTCTCGTTCCGCGCCGAAGGCGATGCGCTCCTCGCCGACGTGACAGGCGATGCCGCCGCCTTCGGACAGGTCAGGCACGGCCGCTGCTCCTCCGCGCCTTCTGCCCTCCTCTTCGGATACGGCTACTACGTCCGCAACCCCGGAGCCATCCATATTCCATTCGGCGGACACCAGAACGCCACGCGGTATGCCGGGTTCGAGTTCGCAAACGGAATGTCCATCGTCCTTGCCTCCACCACTGCGCCAGACCAGCTTTTCCATGAGCCCGAAAACGGAGCATTCGGCTTCCGCTGCGACCAGCCCACGACGTTCACGTTCCTGCCCGGCACGTCCGGCCCGTTCGACTGCGCCCTCCGCTACCGCAAGCATGTCGCGATCCCGCCTTCGCCAGGTTTTGCCGCAAAGGCCGGACGTTTCTGCGTGGACACGTGGAACGGCACGTTCCGCCAGCATGAGAACTTGATCAGGCGCTGCGCCGACGAATATGGCCTTCGCGACGACCTTCTATTCTACATCCACTGCTGGCAACGGTACGGCTTCGACAGACATCTCCCCGACGTCTATCCCCCTTCTCCGACCTTCGGCACGGCGGCAGACCTGAAGAACGCCTGCGCCGCAGCTCACGCGCGCGGCTGGAGCTTCGGCGTACACCTGAACGTCATCGACGTCTACACCAACTCGCCCTGGTTCGCCTGGTCGAAGATCTGCCATGACGACAAGGGCAAGCCAATCAAGGCATGGGTGAACCCTCCCTTCCAGGAACAGAGCTACAAAATCCTGCCCAAATACGCTCCCGAGTCCATCGCGCGCCAGGTGGCCTCGCTTGCGGCGGACGACTTCCGCCCCGACACGGTGTTTGTGGACGTGACGGGCAGCATAGCCGCATCAAGCGCGACATGCCGCGACAGCAACGGCACAGTCCATCCGCTCGTGAAGAACACGCTCGAAAACATGCGCATGTTCGACACGGCGCGCCAGATGCTTGCGGAAACGTCCGCCACGCCGCCATTCGTCTCGAGCGAGGCGCCGTGCGACCAGTTGGCTGGACATCTCGACGGAGGCGACTGCCAGTGGATGTTCCTTTCGCACGAAACGGAGGTCTACCGCTGGATGACCGTCGGCGGGACGGGGCTCATCACGAAAGTGCCCTGGTTCCCGATCGTGTGGCACGCCCGCATGTCGCTGCACGGCGTCGGCTACAGCGCGCGTTTCGAGGGGGCTCGCGGCGAAGATTGCCACGGCATCGACTCCGACGACTACATCTCGTGCGAAATCATGAACGGCAATTCGCTGATGGCTGATTGCTACAACAGAGACGCCTACAACGCCGAAGCAGGCATCCTCGTGCCAATCGACGAGCCGCGCTGCCTGCGCCAGATCGTGCGCAAATACTGGCTCGCACAGCACATACTGCGCGAAATCGGCGCCGCGGAGGTCAAAGAAGTATCCTTCGCGAAGAAAGACCCCTACCGCATCAAGGTGCTGTGGAACACGGGCATGACCGTCCTCGTCAACAGGGGAGTGGCCGATTGGAAAGCCAACACCGGCGACGCCGGGCTTGGCGTGGTGACGATCCCCCAATTCGGTTTCGTCGCGTTCAACCCGACCACGGAACGCTACGCCGCGATACGCCGCCGCGACGGACGTGTTGTCGAGGAGAGCGGATTCCGCGACGGCGCGAAGACGGTACGCTACGTGAATCCGCGCGGCGAAACCAACACGTCCATCGTGCGGCTGCCGCTCGCGCCGTCCACAACCATCACGCGCGCGGGCAACACGTTCAAGGCCGTTGTCGACTGGCGTCTCTTCAGGGGTCAGACCCTTCCGCCTGGACGCTTCCGCGTCAGTCTCTGGCTTCTCGACCCAATGTTCCGCGAATACAGTCCCGCCGATGCGGCGTTGCGCGTGGCCACTGCCGACGTGTCGTTGGACAAGCCTACGGAACTCTCTTTCCGCTGGCCCGACAAGGCAAAGGGGAAGGCACGGGTGGCGCACGTCGCCGTCTGCCCGATCGACGCCAACGCGGATGACGCAAACAGCAGATTCAAGCTCTTGGGCACATCCGCCTTCTACCGCCGCTACCGGCAAGGCCTGCTTTCGCCGGACGGCGCATACACCCCGTACGTCTGCCCCGACGAAAACCTCTGGGAACGCCTGTTCCCGACCGCCTCGCCCATCGACTACGGATGGATCAAGACGGCGGAGGCATTTAAACTCGTCACGGAACCAGGCAAGCCAGACGTAAAGCAGACACTGCCCTAATTCAGAGACACCTTCTCGGCAATGTCGCGCGGGAAGAGAATTTCGTACGACTTGCCGCCGTACGACACGCGCACCTGAGTGCCGCGCGGCGTCTCGACACGCAAAGCAGCCACTTCCTTCGCCTTTTCCCCAGGACGCGAGACCTCAAGCAAAGTAAGAATCTCCGCCTGTGCGCCCGGCTCCAGCGTCGCGCGGAAATGCGCCTGGTCGGGAAGTTTGCGACTGGCATCCACCGGCGTATCGAAGGTCCGCGTCTGCGAGAAGGAGAGCTTCCCGGGCGAGAGGAACCGCGCTGTGAGCACGGCGCGCGGACGGCGCACGGTGACAACGCGCGCCGCTTCGTCCATCTCGAAGTCGTCAACTGCGTGGAGATTGAACTCGAACCGATGCGGCGCAGTGGCGGCAAGGTCGTCCCTGATCAGGAAAAGATCGGTGCCCAGCCTCACCACGTCGCGCCGCGCACGCGTAATCTCGGGGCCGTAGGCCGCAGAGGCGTCGCCGGTGAACGACACCACGCCGTCGCGTTCCTCGAAATTCGCGATCTTCCCCTTGAACGCCGCGCCGCGCGGTTGCCCTTTCCCGCCGTCGAACGTGATGGTGCACTTCGCCTTGGTCTGCTGCGTCCACCTGAAATGGTGCAGAGAACCCCAGAAATCGTAATGTCCGCTTGGAATCGCAAGCGGCTCGCCGTAGGCGGCAATGGCAAAGGCGTTCTGGTCCTGATGCCCGTGCGAAACCGAGCCGTAGGGCGTGGACCGGAAGTAGAAGGCAACGTCCTCCGCCGCGTTCGTGAGGCAGGAGTGCGACATCACGAGCCCCTCTTCGGGGAAGCAGCGCGTCCCCGGAAGGTCCTTGGGCGCACGCGCGACCAGCCCGACGGTCTTCGGGTCCAGCACCAGATCGCGCGCGCCGTCAACGCCGGCGCGCCCATATTGCTGCGCGAACCACAGAATTTCCGGATCGTTCAGCAGCACGGCGAAGGAACGCAGACATCCAAAGCGACACGGGCGGGCCTGCGCTCCGTCGCCGAACGGGGCGATCGGGGAACCGGGCGGACACTGGTATATGTAGTACCACGGCGTCAGGCGGAAGAACGGCTTGGTGGCGAAGATGTCGTCGCCCGTCGCGAGCTTGACGGCCGTCAGCGAGTCCAGGCCAAAGTCCATGTAGCATCCCCAGTAGGTCGGCCCCTCGTTCCATCCGCCGTCGCCGCGGCTCCACGCCGGATAGACCGTGCGGTAGATGTTCATCACGTAGTCATACCACTCCCGCATCTCGGGATGCTCAGGCATGACGGCGCAGCATGCCTCGGCGAGAAACCCTATCTGCCGCCCCAAGTGCGAGTCGTTCGGGGTCACGTGGAACTTGCGCTTCTTGAGCACCTGGTATATCTGCCGCGCCCGCTCCACGATGCACGCCTCTATCTTCGCGCGCTCCTCGGGCGTGTACAGCTCGTACGTCCAGTCGTATGCGCGGCACCCGTTGCGCATCACGCTCATGGCCGGTTCGTCGTTGTACAGCGTGGAAGACGTTCCGTGCGGATCCCACCCAAAGTAGTAGAGGACGCGCCGCTTCGCCTCCGCGCCGATTTCCGGATCGCCGCCCAGCTTGTAGACGAGCGCGCAGACCTGCATGAGGCGCGTCGGCGGACGCACCGCCGTGAACACTCTGTTGTACTCGCGGCTGCGGTCGGGCTGCGTCTTCGGCAGCACGGGCGGCTCTGGCGGCAGCTCGGCGCCGATCGAGCGGCGCGCATTCCTGCACAATTGCCCGTAGCGCCCGGCGATATCGCCGCGCAAGCACCTTTCGCGGATGGCAGGCAGAAGCTGCGGACGCAGGAACAGGCGCGGCCTGTCCACGTCCGCGGCGGGAAGGGCCTTCGCCTCCGCCTCGCGGACGCGGGAGACGTAATCGGTCACGAATGCGTCGGGCTGCGCCGGCAGGTAGTACGCCGCCGTCTTGCCGTCTTGGACGAACCATAGGGAAACCCACACGCCATTCTTCCTAAGGAACGCGATGCCGTCGAAATCCGTCTTGCGATCCTTGACCGGCATGTTGAGTCCGTAGAGTCCGTATTCGTCTCGGAATGCGAGCGCCTCCGTCAGCATGGCGGGTTTCTCAATGGTCGGCCCGACGGAAAAGTGCCCGACGCGGCGAACGGTCGGGTAGTGCTCCCTGAAATAGCCGAGCGCCCGCTTGCTGAACGTCGCGACCATGACGCGGCTCAAGTCGAAACCAGCGGCCTTTACCGACGAGACGACCCGCTCTGCGAATTCCGGCGAGAACGCCTTGAAGTCAAGCCAGAGCTCGGGGACGGGCTTGACGATGGCAAGAGCCTCATCCAGCCGGACAATGCGCCATTGGCCAGGTTTGCCGCCTTTTTCAAGGAACCGCCCCTTCTCCAAGATCTCCCCGTACGTCAAGTTGGCGATCTTCTCATCCCAGCCCATGTTCCTCTTCAGAGTGACATCGTGTCCCATCACCACCATACCGTCCTTAGTCCGCTGCAGGTCGAGCTTGACGATATTGCAGCCCGTGGCCACCGCGTTGGAGTAGGCTGGCAGCGAAGCCTCCGGCATGACGAGGTCTCCTGCCCCGCGATGGGCGACCATCTTCGGCTCGATCATGGCATCGAAAGCCTCAGGAGAATAGAACAAGAGCCCGGTCTTCTTCAGCGTGAACCGCCCACCGTCACATTCAAGCACGTGCATGCTGCAGTTGCGCTGCAACGTCTTCTTCGCGGAATCTGGCGCGGCATCGCCGCCGAATTCGCGGACGAGCGCCTTTAGGACAAGCGAATGGGTCACGCAGAGGACGCGTTTGGTGCTTCCCTCCAGGGGGGCGATCTCCTTCTCCAGAAACGCCCGGACACGAGATCCGACCTCTGCGAAGGTCTCCGCTCCTGCGCCGCTCGGCACGTATTTCTCCGGCTCATCCTCAAAGAAGAAGCGCAGGTTGTCGTCTGGGTAGGCACCCTTCCCATACCGAACGCCATCGTACTTCCCGAAGCACATCTCGCGTATGCGCACGTCAACAACCGGCGCCGGGCCGACCCCGCCGGATGAGACGATCTCGGCGGTGTGCCTGGCGCGCAGGTAGGGACTCGTGTAGACACGGTCGAAGCTGATTCCGGCGGACATCATCCCCTTCGCCGTCTCTTCGGCCATGCGCACGCCCTTTTTCGTGAGATCGGTGTACGACACGGAGCCCTGGAGCACCTTCGCCCGATTCCAGGTTGTCTCCCCATGGCGGAGGAAATACACCTCCAGCCCCCACGCCCTAAGCGCAGTAGTCGCGACTGCTACGATGAGCGTCGCAGATGTTATCAATCTTTTCATTTTCATTTTCCTTTCACTTCTTCAAGCTTTCGCGCATTATACCATATTGCGTCGCGGAACGGCGTGGAGTTTGCGCAATTTGGGGGTTAGTCGGGCAAACCAAGTAACTCACGGGCAGAAATTATTCGGCCAAAATACCCGTCGGCAGGCACACGCTTCGACAGATGCCCGTCGTAGATCAGCACTGGAACGACGGAAATCGTGGCGTCCGCTCCGAACGTGAGCGTCCCCGAGACATTCACAGGAGCAGTGCCAATCGTCGCCGTATCCACCGCCCAGATGCCCGTTACGGTCAAGTCGCCGTTCGTGACGGACGGCGAACCCTCGATGTTCGCAACCGTCCAGCTGCCGCCGACATCGGCAAGATCAAGAGAACCTGCCGTTCCCTTGAGCGTCGTGTACAAAATCTACTTCTTCCCTTGCTTCTGCATATAGAGACGGCGCATGACTTCCTGCGCGGGTTTGCCGCGCACGGTGAAGCCCTTGTCGCCCGCAGGGTCGTCGTGAAATTCGGGACGGTTGTTCTGCTCGTCCCACTTCCACCACATGAAGCCGAGGCACCACGGTTCCTTCTCGAAGAGGGTGAACTTCGCCTCGAGGATGTCCGCAGGCAACATTCTCCCAAACGCCGCAAGCGCCAACGACACTGCGGCCGATGCCAACACAACAGTATTCTTCATATCGATCCTTTTATCGTCTCCACCATCCACAGATGGATGTATTCATTATAACCTATAGGCCAGAAATTGAATTTCAACACGCGAGATCAAGCGGCAGATCAGATATGTCTTTCAGTCGCTTGCCGTTTATCATGTTATTCAGGAGAATCAACGCCTCTCCCTGGCTTTTTGACTGGCATTTGCGAACCGCCTCAAGCAATTCATACAGCGCAAAGTGATACACACAATCTATGTCGCCCGTCCCAAGCGCAAGCGACGCAATGCGCGATGGCGAAGGTTCAGCCGTCACGACCATGATGTGCGGCGCACGCCCTTTCCTGTCTCGCATAAGATTAAGCGCCTCGGTTCTACTGTTTTGCGCGCGATCACTCCGCATCGTCCATTTTGCGGAAATCGAAGCATGAAGGATATCTTGTCCCCCATTGCATTTCCTGAGATCGGCCTTTTTGCACACCGTGTCGTCGACAAAATGGCCAAGTTCGTTGATTTCCGAATCCTCGCACAGTCCACGCGACACGATGACATCAGGCGACACAAGATAGTCGTTGCCGAGCGCAGCCTGAAGTTTGGGATTGTCGCGCACGGCTTCGGCAAGGTCGAACAAATGTTCATATTGCGCAAAGTTGGCTGTCTTCACCCTACTTTTGTTCCCAAGACGTCTGACTGTCCAACTGCCCGGTCTCAGATTCTGCAAACGGGGGAACGTCGCAGACACAAACTCTGCCACGGCACTTTCAAAATCTGCACCAGCTGTCTGCCCTTTCCCCTTTTTCTCAACAGCCACTGCGCCTAACGCTGTTGCAATGCGTCTCGCAATCGAACATGAAAACTCGTTTTTCCTGTCTGCGTTGGAGGCGATGCCGAACGAATCAAAACAAAGTATCTTTCGCTGTACTAGAGTCCTGTGAAAAGCACTCCGAGCCTCTGCGAACACGATTTTATTCTTCATTTTTCAGCACCTTTCTAATCTGAACGCCAACAGCCCTTGCAACTGGCGGTGGAAATGCGTTTCCTATCATTCGACATGCGGCGGTCTTACGCTTGCCAAATCGCCAAGTCGAGGGGAAGCCCTGAATACGCGCGATCATCTCCTTTGTAAGCTTCGGATTGCCGACGAAATCCTTGGCAGGAGGTTCATTTGCAATGCCAAGTCCGTCAACGCCAAGCTCCGCCCATGCCCTGCGCGCTCGCGTCGGACCGAGGTCGGGACCTCCGTGTTTCTTGCTTCCTCCAACGATGGTGGGGGCTATCTTATTCGCCCTTGCCACCCAGACATCCAGCCCAGCCCAACCATTTGCGCCCATAAGCCCTTTCAACGCCTCGCCAACAGTCGGCGCGGCGTGGCGGCTCGCGCGAGGATAGTGGAATTCGCCTCGCTCGTCATTGCGCATGCCGACAATCACAACTCGCGGACGAATTTGCGGAACGCCAAAGTCGCTTGCCTGGAGAAGCTTGATTTCCGTACGGTAACCAAGACGACGGATCGCCGAAAGGATGTTGTTCCTGTATTCGTCGAATTTCGGATCGAGGAAACCTCGTACATTCTCAAGCATCACGGCACGAGGTCGTATCTCCGATATGAGCCTAATTGCCTGCGGAAACAAATCACGTTCGTCGTCTTCGCCAAGCTGCTTGGACGCAACCGAGAACGGAGGGCACGGAACACCCCCTGCGAGCAAATCGACACCTTGGTATGGTGTGCCGTCAAAGTCATGCACATCTCCGCAGATTACATTCCACTCCGGTTTGTTCTCGCGAAGGACGTTGCAGTATTCCCGCTCGTATTCGACAAGCGCGACATGCCTAAAGCCAGCCTTGTCCAAGCCCAATGCCTGTCCACCCGCGCCAGCACAGATTTCAACACATGTCAACTCGTTGCGCTGCCTCGCAGACGCAAGGATTCCACTAGCCACTTGAAATCCATAGTCAAAGCTATAGTTTTCCTGAAAGAAATCCCCCTGCACGGGATTAAACGTCGTCGCCGACTTCCACTTTCGGAAGTAGGGTTTGAGGCAGTCGAAGACATGCGGCATCGAACTGCCGCCGGTGACGGGATAGGACTTCGAGTAAAACGCCTCATCGATCTTCACACACGGACTGCGAGATGAGCTGACAAACACCTCCGCTGACTTCGCGCCCAGAAGCTTCGCGGGAGTGGATTCCCCAACGAGTTCGTATAGAGCGTATGCGGAGGCGTGGGGCATCGCCGCCACGGCATAGCCGGTCTTCTTAAGCCACGCGCCGTCCACGACTTCCATGAACTTCGCCTTGAACGCGAAGTTCGAATGCCCCTCGGCGAAGAGGACGATTGCATTGATACCTTTGTGGAATGGCATGGCGGCGATGATGCCGCTACGGCTAAAGGCAGGCAACGGCAGGTTGTAGAGCCGTCGCTCCCGTATCCACGCCTCATTCTCCGGTCTATATGTGCCGACAAGCACACGAAGCCCGGATGTGTTTTTGTCCGCCCTTGATTTCATCGCGAATATTATACCACACCTCGGCGCAATGCGGCACACTTTTGCGCGAAATGTTCATGTGCATATTGGAGCGTTTTACGCGTCAGATGCTGAAGCGGTCACCTTTCGGCCCTGCCGAGAATGTAGTTGAAGAAGAAATCGGCGTAGGCGTCGAGGCTTGACAAAGACCCCCACTCGCGATCGCTGTGGGGTTCGCCGCCGTCGGCCGCGAAGATGACAATCGGGATGTCAAGCTGAGCGTAGTACGATGCATCCGTCGCCGCGCTCATCCGGCCTTCGCGCACGCCACCGGGAATTGCGGCATCCATGGCCTTCAGCAAAGCGGCAATCTCCGGATCGCCCGGCTTGTTCTCCACAGGCGGCCTTCCAGGATGAGCCTTGACCTCGAGACCTGTCGTCTCCTCCAGCATCTTCACGGCACGCCGGTACTCGGACATCGTTGTGTAGCGGCAAGAGAAATGCATGCAGGCCGTGTCAGACACGACATTCCGGACATTGCTCGCCCTGAGGACGGTAGGCGACAGGACCGTGCGCCAATGTTCGTCCGGGTCTGCGCCGGAATCCCATGCGGAGGCAAACTTGAGATAGGCTTCGCAGAGCTTGGGAATAGGATTGTCGAGTGCCCATGGGCGGGAAGAGTGTCCACCCTTGCCATGTGCTATGAGATCGATGTGGGCGTGTCCCTTTTCGGCGGTGAAAAGCTGTCCTGGTTCTTCGCCGGCGGAATCCCCCACAAGCACAAGCCTGTTCGGCAGATAGCCGCGGTCAATCATCATCTGCGGCGTGCCGGCGCCGGAGCCGCCACCCTCCTCGTCCGTCGCCAGAAAAAGCCCCACGCTCACATCCTTGCCGGCGAGCGCGGCCAATGCAGAACAGACCGCCGCCACGTTGCCCTTGGTGTCGCACGCGCCGCGGGCGAAGACTTTATCGCCATCGTACTTTGGCTCGTACATCCATTTGGGAGCCTTCACCACATCGACATGCGAAACGAACAGGTAGTCGTGGCGTTTGCCAGGTTTTGTGGCTGCGTACAGGCCGAGACGACCCTCGTTGTTCGTCTCGACCGTGCAGTGGAGGCCACGGGCCGCCAGCCAACCGTACGTGTATCCGACAATGCGTTCAAGCTCCTTTGCGTTCCCGCTCTCGCTGGGAAGCCGCAGAAGTCCGTCGAGGAAATCCCTGTCCGTCTTGACTGCGCCAAAACACGATGGTGCCGTCCAGCCAAAAGCCAGCACGATGCCCAGACAGATCAGCCTTTTCATTTCCTCAAACCCTTTCATTCAAACACAAAGTCAAGAAGCGCGGGATCGGGATAGCAGAGGTCTTCCTTGTGGGCTATGCCCTCGAAGACGTGGAACGAGACCTGCTTCTTCCACTCCGGGTATTTGTCGAGATAGCGCTCGAAGTTCCTGAACCGCTCGTAGCGGTTCGCGCCCTGCGCCACTGCGGGCGGCGTCATGTCTAGAGAGGTCTTGGGGCGACCAAGTATGTCCAAAGAGCCGCATCCGCGCCAGACGCGACGAGAGCAGAGGTTCTTCATGATCTCGTCATCCGTAAGCGCGGCGGAATAGCGCGGACGCCCCTTCAGCCCATAAAGCCACGGCTGGTCAGGATCGAAGCGGAATTCAGTCGATGGCGACATTGCGATATAGACGACCTTCACGCCGTCGCGCACGATGCCCTTCCCCGTCGCCGCATATCGGCCCGCGAACTGTCCGCCCGCCGAAAATCCGGCAAGGACGACCTTTCGGAGATTCGGGTATTTCGTGCGGCCTGCGAACTTGGCGAAGATGGCGTCGATGTAGTCGTAGGAGCTGAACGACGTTCCGTTCGCGTCTCCGCCGCCGCGCCAGTCGTCTGACGCGCTGCCCATCTGATCAGGATGCCTGGCCTCGCTAGACCACGAATCGCACCATACGGCGCGTCCATCCTCCGGTTCCTTGTTGGACGCAATCGTCTTGCGCCTCGGAAACTGCGGCGCGATGACGTATGGAGTCCGCTCTTCGCTCCCGGCACGGGCGGACAGCGCCTTCGTGAAGATCGGCAGCAGCGTTCTGACGTGCCCACCCCAGCCATGGATCAGCACGATTGCGACTTCCGCGCTACTCCCGGATTCGATCGGCCTGTACGCATCATAGAAGAGCTTCGGCGCGTCCTTGCCTGCATCGAAGCTATAGCGCAAAAATGGAACTGTGTCCGCCGCCACCGCGAGCGCTACGCCAGACGCCCCCACCGCTACGAGCAGGGCAACTATGGTCAATCGTTTCATTTATGAGACTCTTTTACGTGTTATCAACAAACCGATAAGGTCGTCAACTTACGACAGGTCGAACCAGTTGTAGCCCGTGTTGCCGCAGACCTCGACGACGGCCGACAGGATCGTACGGTTCCAGTCTGGGCGGCGCGCGAGCGCTTTGCGGTAGGCGAGCGTCTGCTCCACCGTCTCCGCGTCGGGCGTGTCGCGGCCGAGGACATTCCCCTTCTCGGCGGCGGCATTCGTGAAGTACTTGAACTCCACGAGCATCGCAGGCTTGGGCGAACCGGCCTTCGGGACCGCGAGGAAGTCGCACCGTCCCTCGGACGAGTTGTACTCCGTCTCGAAGGAGTAGAATTCCGTAAGGCTATCAAGACAGCGCGAGGTGAATGTCGTGCGGAAGAAATTCTCGTTCATCTTGTCGAACGCCTGCGCGGGGATGCGCGCCTTCACATAGTGCAGCCAATAGGCGTCGAAGAGGTTCCGCCACGTGCCGTCGCCAAGGGCAAGCGCCTCGGCCGAACGGCCGAACGCATGGCGTGCTTCGTCCACGTTTTTGAACTCCGAAAGCTCGTCGTAGTAGTCCGCCAACATGTTCCTGATCGTCAGGTTCGGGATGTTGAGGCGGAAACGGTTCTCGAACGTCAGGAGCCCGAGATAGTAGAGCGCATACGGAAAGAACTCCTCCGTGAAGAACTTCGCGCGCCCGAATTTCGCGGAGAGAGCCGAACGTACGACGTCCTCCCCCTCGCCGCGCTCGATATAGGCGCGCAGTTTCTCCAGAGCCCTCGTCTCGGTCTGCGCGAGGCGGCGGAACCAGCCGATGTCGGTGCGCACATTCGCGTCGATGACGTCCGGCGGCTGCTTGCGCCATTGAACGAGAGATCGCAAATACCAGTTGCAGATGGTCGAGTTGTATAGCGGCTCCACGCCAGGCAGGAAATGGTAACCGTCGTAGAACGCCTTGAGATCCGCCAGCACTGCGGGCTTGATGGCGGGGTCAAGCCCATGCTCGGCGAATATCTCGTCTACGTACACCTTCACCTGAGGCTCGCTGAAGCCTACCATTCCCAGCTTGTCGGGGTCGAGGTTCACGATCGTGCCGACGTTGAAGCCGCTCGAAAGGTCGTCGAGCGTTATCGGCAGAACGCCCGTGAAGTACGTGCGGCCCACAGTGCCGTCCGCAAGCCCAGCCTTGAAGGACTTGAAGAACGCTTTGAAGAACGACTCGCGCGTCGCGTCGCCCTTCGCGTCGTGACCGCACACGGCGTTGTACTCCACGTCGCGCCCCGAGACCACAAGCTCGTTAGTGAAGTTGTCGTACTCGTCGATGATCACGTAGAGAGGGGGAAGATGGTTCTCGCGGATCACATCCCGTACCTTGTCGATGCAGTCAGCAGGACCAGTCGCCGAACGAATTCTCGACCAGTCTGCCAGCTTCCCGTACTTGACGGCAAGGTAACCGACCGACCCCTTGACTTTCTCCCAGAAGTTCCTCTCAATCTCGGCAAGCGTTCCGACCTGCACGGTCGAGAAATCAAACTGGAGCACGAGGAACGAGTTGCGGAGCGGCGTCGGATTCCGCCCGATGTCGGTCCTGCCGAACAACTCGTCGAAACGATCTTTGAGAACGACGTCGTAGTAGTGCGCGAGCATGGAGCAGACAACCGACTTGCCGAATCGCTTCGGGCGCAGAAACACGGGCGTCTTGCACGTCTCGAGTTCTCGTATATAGGACGTATTGTCCACGAAAAGGCATTCGCGAACGATCTCGGCCCAGTTTATGACGCCATACGGAATCTTGCGCTTGTTCTCCATGGCGCATATTATACCATAGATATGCGCACAGCAACGCCAGAATCACCCCCAAATTTTCACGCTTCACGGCGGCAGACACTGACCCGTAACGCCTACTTTTCGCAGGCGAACACGGCCTGACGAAGAATGACAGGGCCAATCAGGCCGGAAGGAACAAGCGTGTCGTGCTTGTCCCAGTGCTTCCACGTCGTGAACGTGTGCCGGCCAGTGGGCGAGCGCTTGCCGTCCTTGACCCACTGAGGGATCTCCTTGATGCCGATTTCCTTCACGCCATCCTTGACACTGCCCTTCCACTCGCAGTCGTCCGCATAGAGGATGTCGTCGCCGATGAGGCGGTTCGGCCACAGGTTCGTCACGCGGATGGAGAGGTCGAGCGTATCTGTCGCGCAGGAGCGCGACCCTCCCATGGCGTCTGTGATGTCCAAGCGGAACGGAGGCTTCCAAAGGACGGGATACGTCTTGCCGTTCACGGTGACCTCAGCGAAGTTCTTCACATTGCCGAGGTCGAGCATGAGACGCGCATCGGCGGCCATCTTCGGCACAGGCACGCGTTTCGTGTACGTGGCCGTTCCGGAGAAGTACTTCACGCCGTCCTCTGGGCGCTCCGTCCACGAGACGAGGCGCGGGAACGCCACGGACGCCGGAGCATCCCAACCCTCGGGGAACGCCACGTTCCATGCGCCGTCCACAAGGACCAGCGCCGGAGGCTCGGCGGCAAAGCTCTTGACCGTCCCGGCGGCCGACTTCACCTCCGCCGAAAGCGGCTGCCATGCGAGGATGCGCCCGTCGCGCCACTCCCACACTGGCGGCGGATCGATGGACATCGCGCTGGAAGGAACGTTGAAATTCGCATTTTCAACGATTGTGACCGTGTCCGTCACGCCGTCGTATGTGTACGTGATGCGCGCCTTCTTGGGCGTCAAGAACATCGGATCGCGGCCGGCAAGGCCGTTGTCGATCTTCACCGACACCCTGCCGTGCTTCACACGGGCCGCGATTTTCGACGTGACGTCAATGACCACATCATTAGTCTTTACTCCGTCAGGAGCGAAAACGCCGTACAGCGCCTTTTCTATCTTAAGGACATGGGAATCGTCCTCCTCGACAGGATCAGGCCGCGGCGACGCCTTCACCGCCACGTTCACGACATGCCGGGAGAGGTCGCTCTCCTGCGCAGCCGAGCGGAACACGACGAAGGCACTTCCGCTAGGCGGGAAATCAAACGTCACGTACGTGCGCCCGTCCGCCTCGCGCCAGACTTCGGCCGGACGCGCCGTGCCCGTTTCGGCGTCCCATACCTCGGGAACACGTCCCGTCTGGCGGAACGAGGCCTCGAAGGAACGCGACTCGACATTGTTCAACGCGACAAAATACCAGTCCGCGCCATTGCCGCGGCGGTGTATCCACGTAGGGGGGGGCGACTTCTGCGCCGACGCGAAATCGGGCGCGACGCCGAGCTTGGCGAGCGCGTCCGCGGGACGGCATGTGAACACGCCCTTCGCCCATACCTTGTCGGCAAGCGCGCTGACGCGTCCGTCGGCCGCCGGATAGCCGCGCAGGCCGGGCGAGCGCGTTGGCTTCACCATGCCGCACACCTTCGCGCCGGCATCGATGAGGGCATCCACGGTGCGAAGCAAGTCCTCGGACATCGTCTCGCGCGGCGGCAGGACGAGCAGACGATACGCCACGCCGCCCGGCACGACGACGCTTCCGTTCTCGACCTTGAGCTCCTTCAGGGCCTTTGTGGCGCAGATGTCCCAATTGTAGCCGTAGGGCAGTTTCATGTCACGTGCATCCGCGGGATCTACGCCATCCGTATTGCCGCCTTGGTTCGGAGCCTGCTCGCCGCAGAAGAAGAGCGCGTCGGCCACGAATTTTCCCTCCTGAAGCATCCACTGGCAGCGCGCCTGGTAGCGGAACCACGGAACGGAGTAATCCCACCACGTCTGCGTTCGGTCGAGATGCATGCCCCAGCGCCCCATGGTCATGCCCGGCAGATACTTGTTGCCGACCCACGGCTGATGGACGAAGCGGTGGTAGATGATGCGGTTCACACCCTCGCAGAAAACGACGTCTCCCTGCGCCTTGATTGAGAACGGCGTGGTGAGCCAGCGGCCACCTTTGTCTGGACTCGCCGTGAACGACTCTGTGGCGGCATAGCGGCGGCCCCACACGTGCGCGAGGTAGGATGCGAAGCGTCCATTGCCTGATCCAACGTTATGGTCGCCGGTCTGGACGAGCGACCAGAACTCGCCCATGGGGACGTCAACATCCTGCCCATACTGCAGGTTGTCGCACGGTGCGTTGCCGTACGGTTCGATGGAAAGCATCAGGCCATGCTTGTGGCAAAGTTCCGCCAAGCGCCCGGCGTAGTTCTCTGCGAAGAGGTCCGCCACGACCCGACGGAAATCCTCGAGGAAACGCTCGCTCTCGTCCACGCTCCCCACCACGCGCCCAGTGAAGACCGGCAGGTAGGGACGGAGCGAATATCCCGTGCGAGCCTCGAACATCTTGTCGAGGCCCTGCGTCCAGTTCTGCGAGTTGACCTCGTAGCTGTCCACGAGGATGTTGTTGAAGCCGCTTTCGACGGCGCCGGCGAGTGGACCGAGATGTTCGCAGAGGCGCGTCACGTACTGGTTGAAGTGGTAGTCCATCGCGGAGGCGGAGAGCTTGTCCACCTCCAGTCCCTTGCCGTGGTCGGAGGCGGGATGGTTGCAGCGGCCGTTGCAGATGTGGCCGATGCGCATGATGATCCAGTCGCCCGACGGCACGTCCCACGCGAGCGAGCCGTCCGCCGCCATGCGAGCCGTCAAATCCACAACGCGATCCTTGCGCACGATCTGTTCGTCTTTCGCGACAACCTTGTCCATCTGCACGTTGCCGCGCAGCTCAAACGTCTTGGCTGCGATATCCGACAGGCGCAGTTTGGCCTCGGGACACGCCTTCTCGACCTTGACGGCTATCTCGGAGGAGAACGAAATCCTGATGGCGCGGGCAGTGACGGACTTGGGGAACGAATGGTAGCGAAGGGAGTTGTCGCGTGCCCCCGAAAGGGCGAGTTGTACGGTGAATTTCTCGAACGGCGCGAAGTCAACGCCGTCCTGCGAGACTTCCACGGTCGCGTTCGCCCTGGCGGACCATGACCACGAATGCGAAAGACGGAACGATACGCCGTTTGCCGTGAACGGCGCCGGAGCCGACAATGTCACGGTCGCGCCGTCTATGGCCGTCTTTACGTCGGGGAACTTGACCGAGTCTGCAGGAGGTGCGGGAAACGCCAAGACGGCGATGTCCTCGTAGAATCCGTTGTCTTTCTCGGTGCGCGGGAGCTTGCCGTTGAACGAAGACGGTCCGCGCACGGACGTCTCGGTGAACACGACCTTCTTCATTCCGTTCGAAGGCATGTTCCAGGGTCCGCCCGAGGATGACCATCCCGAACAGTTGGGGATGCAGATCTCAAGCCCGAGGCGGCGAGCCTCGGCGGCGGCGTGCTTGAACATGTCGAACCATTCCGGCGAATTGAAATCGAGCGAACCCGGCGGGATGTTGCAGCCCGCGTCGAACATCTGCACGCCGCCGACGCCGACCTTGGCAAGCGCCTCGAAGTCGCACGTGATGCCCTCCTTCGTGACGTTGCCGTTCATCATGTGATACCATGTGTGCGGCTTGGCCGAATTAGGCGGATTGCGGAATCCCTCCTCCAGCGTTTCCGAGAATGCGGCACCCGCCGCGAACAGCGCGGTCATCGCCGCGATGGCATGTGTCATGTTCATGTTTCGATTCCTTACGTTTCCCGTTCCTGAAGCGCCACGCCCGCCCGTCAGCGACCGGCGAAGAACCTTATGAGCCGCTGGACATGCGCGGCGCATGCGTCGATGATCGGATCGGCAAGCTTGTCGGGCGGCACAAAGGCGCCGTTGAGGTCGCCGAAGACCTTGAGCGTGGATTTGATGTAGCCGTCAAGGAACTCCGTTGCGATGTTCACCTTGGCGATGCCGCTTTCGATGGAGCGGCGCACGTCGGCGAGAGGAGTGCCGCTGCCGCCGTGGAGGACGAGCGGCGTGTCCGGCAGGGCGGCGGCGATTGCCGCGCAGCGCGGAATGTCGAGCTTCGGCTCGGCCTTGTAGTAGCCGTGCGCGGTGCCGATTGAGACGGCCAAGGCGTCGACGCCCGTGGCCTTCGCGAAGCTGACGGCCTCTTCCACGTCGGTGAGGGCCGTGTCGTCGCCCTGCGCGACGTGGCCGATCTCGCCTTCGCACGTCGCGCCAAGGGCGTGCGCGTAGTCGGCGACGTGCTTCGTCCACTTGACGTTCTCGTCGTAGGGCGAACGCGAACCGTCGTACATCACGGACGTATAGCCCCACGCGAGCGCGTCCGTCGCCTGCTTCACCGTCGAGCCGTGGTCGAGGTGGAGCGCCACGGGCACCTTGCCGCGAAAGGCCAGGCGCTGGAGCATTCCGCAGAGGTCATACGCCTTCCCAGTGTCGAAGAGGCGCATGTACAGCTGGATTATCACAGGCTCGTTCTCGGCCTCGGCGGCCTTCAGGACGGCGGCGGCCGTTTCGTAGTTCGTGATGTTGAACGCGCCGACGGCCTTCTTTGCCTTGCGAGCGGCGATCAGCATCTCCTTCATGTTGACTAGCGACATTTCATTTTCCTTTCTTGCGTCATTTTCCAGTCCGTGGACTGGCGACCTTGTTTACAAGCTGCACTATGTTCGCATACGGCACCCCCGAATGCGTGGTAAGTCCTATCTCGCACGTGCGCGAATTGCTGTACCCGTGCGACACTCCTGCGCGTTCCACCTGAGCGCGCAGCTTCCTGAGCGCCCATGCGTTCAGACCGGGGTTGGTGAAGCCCTTGTCTCCGGCGAAGGCGCAGCACCCTATCTCGTCGGGCACAAGCACATCCTTGGCGCAGGCGCGCGCGACTCGCACGACCGAATCCGCTATGCCCATCCTGCGCGTCGAGCATGTGATGTGCACCGCAACGCATTCGTCGAGCGGAGCGATGGCAACCTTGTCCAGCACGAACTTCTCTATGAACTCCGCAGGCTCGTACAGGGAAAGTCCGCCTATCTTCTCCTTCATGCGGTGAAGGCACGGGCTTTGATCGCACAGCACCGGCCATCGTCCGTTCTCCGAAGCCTCGCGAAGCGCGGCTTCGAGCTCTGCCGTCTTGCGGTCCGCCATGTCCGGCACCCCCTTCGACTCCCATATCGTGCCGCAGCAGAGATTCGACATGCCCTTCGGGAACACGACTTCATATCCGGCCTTGCCGAGCAGTTCTACAGTCTCCTCGACGAGCGGTCTGCACCCTTCCGGCGCGCCCATGCGCTGGTTTATGCACGACGGGAAGTACACCACCTTCCCCGCGTTCTTCGCGAATGCCGCGGCGGCCCTGCATCCGTTCGCCACCATGCGCTTCGAAGAGACGGGTGCGGGCGTGGACGGAGTCCATAGCGGAATCAGTCCGAACGATCCCTTGTGGAGCGCCGAGCATATGGCTCCCATCAGGCGCCGCCCAAGGATGCACTTCCCGAGCGAAGCGAGGCCAAGCGCCGCCGCCGCGCACGACGCGACCAGCGAAAGATGGTCCGCCGAGAACCTGCACATGCCGCGCGACAGGAGCGACATCTCCCTGCCGCGTATGACGTGTATCAGTTCGCCCGTGTTGATCCCTACTGGGCAGGACGTGGAGCATAGGCCGTCCCCCGCGCAAAGATCGCGGCCCACGCCGCGGAACTCGCGCGCAAGCTGCTTCGCCAGGCGGCGCGCGCCCGGGTCTGTGCGACCGCATTCCTGAAGGCGCGCGATCTCGCGCTGCACGACGATCCTCTGGCGCGAAGAAAGCGCGTAACCGTGCGCGACGCAGTTCACCTCGCAGAATCCGCATTCTATGCAGCGGTCTACGATCGGATCGAGGCGCGGCAGCGGCTTGAGGTTCTTCACGTACGAGCCCGGATCCTCGTTGAAGATCACGCCGGGGTTCAGAATCCCCTCCGGATCGAAAAGCTCCTTCACGTCCTTCATCAGCTGATACGCAGCATCGCCCCATTCGCGGCGGACGAACGGCGCCATGTTGCGTCCGGTCCCATGCTCTGCCTTGAGCGAGCCGCCGTACTTCTCCGTGACGAGCGCGATTACGTCTCGCATCATGGAGTCGTACTGCTTGACCGCCGCCTCCGTGTCGAAACGCTGGTTCAAGATGAAGTGCCAGTTCCCGTCGAGGGCATGGCCGTATATCACGGCCTCCGGGTAATCGTGCGCGATGAAAAGGCGCTGAAGGTCGTCCGTGGCGTCGGCAAGGCTGTCTATCGGCACGGCGATGTCCTCGATGAGGCATGTCGTGCCGATTTCCCTTGCGCCGCCCACAGCGGGGAATATGCCGTTGCGCATGGCCCACCATCTCGTCACGGTCGCGGCATCGGACGTGAACGAAGCAGGCTGCTCAAGCGGGAAAGGCTTAAGCGCCGCCTCGATCAGCGCGCGCTTTTCGGCAAGGCTTTCCGCCGTGGAGGCCTCGATCTTCACGAGCAGCGCGCCGGCCTTGTCCGGCATCCCCGCCAGTTCCGGGAAATCCTTCTCCTCCACGCGCATGGCGCGCCTGTCGAAGAACTCCGCCGCCACGGCGGCGCCTGTCCTCTTGATTGCCGCCACGGCTTCGCACGCGCCGCGGGCAGTCGAGAACAGAAGCAACGCGGATTCCGTCAGCGGCGCGATCTCGCCCGTCCTGAAGACCATTTCGGAAAGGAACGCCAGCGTCCCCTCGCTTCCGGGGATAAGGTGCGCGATTATGTCGAACGGATCTTCATACTCCACGAACGGCAGAATGGTGAGACCGGTGACGTTCTTGATCGAATACTTGCGCTTGATGCGCTCCGCAAGCTCATTGTCGGCAAGCGTGCGGGCGCGGAGTTCGCGTATCCTGTCCAGGAATTTCCCGTGCGACGCGGCGAATGCGGCGCGCGATTCGCCGCTTGACGTGTCGAGCACCGTGCCGTCTGCAAGCACGATGCGAACGGACTCTATCATGCGGTAGCTGTTCGAATGCGTCCCGCAGCTCATCCCGGAGGCGTTGTTCATCACAATGCCGCCCACCATCGCGCTCTTCAGTGACGCAGGGTCGGGCGTGAAGCGGCGCCCGTATGGACGAAGGATAGCGTTTATCCTGTCGCCCACAATGCCGGGCTGGAGACGGATTCTTGCTCCGCCGTCAAGCACCTCGTAACGCTCCCATTTCTTGCCGCACACGACGAGAAGCGAATCTGTGATCGCCTGGCCCGAAAGCGACGTTCCGGCGGCGCGGAAGGTAATTGACTTCTTTTCCGCCCTTGCGCGGGCGATTATGCGGCATACAGACTCTTCGTCCGGCGGCATGAGCACTTCGCCGGGCAGCAGGCGATAGAAGCCCGCGTCAGTTCCCCACGCCAATCGGTCTATGTATTTCGCATGCATCATCCACCACCTCTTTTTGAAGCCCTATTGCCCTGCCGAAGAGACTTCCTTGAACGAAACGAGAGCTGCGGCATTTCCCGAGAGTTCAATGGCCCTCTCGCCGCTCGCCACAAGCCTGTCTCCGCGCCGAACCGCGCACCCGTTGGCGGCGCCCTCCCCCGAGACTACGACCACCACCGCCGATGCTCCGTCAAGGCGAAGGCTTCCATTCGCCTCGAGAAGATGCATCGAGAACTTGTCAGTCGTGGGCCGCCCCACGATCATGCCGCGCGCCTGACGGCGAACGTATCGTCTGCACAGCGTCTCGTAGTCCACTCCCTCGTATGAATAGACGTTGAACATCTCGTCCCATCCAAGGCCGCAGTGCATCTTACGCTCAGGTATCTCGCGGCCCGACGGCGTGAAACGCTCCGCCACGACCATCAGATCGCTCGGTTCCTGAAGCTCGACCATGAAACATCCGCCGCCTATGGCGTGAGGGACGCCGCCATCGACGAACACGAAATCCCCCGCAGCCACAGGCACGCGGTGAAGCAGGTCCAGAAGGCCGTCCTGCGCCTCAAACGCCGCCTTCCAGCGCTCTGGCGTGATGCCCGGCCTGAAACCGAGATATACGCAAGCGTCGTTGGCCGTTCCGGGAAGGAAATACCAGCATTCCGTCTTCCCCACCGGCGAGCCGAAGTGCTCGCGCGCGTAGGGAACCGTTGGATGCGCCTGTATGACAAGCCTCTCGTCGGCATCGAGAAGCTTCACCAGCACAGGCAACTCTCCAACGGCGTCTTTCACAAGGCGGCCGTCCTCCAGACGGCCAAGCCCCTCCCCCTCTATCTCCTCCGTGCCGTTGAAGGCGGTCACGGTGGATGCTAGCCAATCCTCCGGACGCGGCATCGAACCTTGCGCGGATTGAACGCCACAAAATGCGTCTATCCTGCCTCCGCCAAGATACGTTCGGCGCACGCGATTCGGAAGAAGTCTAGCCAGCATCCACGGACACTCCCGTCACAGGCAGGAAGCGGCGAACTCTTCGAGCGTCACGACATTGAGCTTGCCGTACTTCGCAAGAGCCTTCTTGACGTATGCGGACAGCACAACGAAGCGATCCTTCTTCGGATCGTCCGCACGTGCGGCCACATATTCCGCAAGAGCCTTGACGAGCTCGGGATGGAGCTTGTCGAGCACCACAGCGCCTTCGCCGCAGCAATAGGTCTCTTCGTCGTTCGTGCCGAAGGGCTTGCAGACTGCCTTGAGCGTCGCGAGCAGCGTCTCGGGGCATGTGCAGGCGTCATAGTTGCGCATGAAGTCGTCCGCAAGATAGTAGATCTCGCCGGCCTTCTTCGTGAACTTCACCTTGGCCTGATTGAGGAACCCGCTGAAGCAGAGCACCTTGCACGGCAACTTCACGCCGAACTCCTCATAATCCTTCTTGAGGGCGTCGAAGGCGGCGGGATTGGAGACGACGAGCGTCTTCACGCCCTCCTTCGCGAGGAATTCCGCAAAGAGACCTGCGGCCATCTTCGCCTCGGGCAGAAAGCCGAGAACCTTGAGGGCCTTGCCGATCGAGCCGCCGGTGATGATCTTCGGCGAGATCTTTGCGGCGGCGAAAAGCTTCTTCGCGGCGGCGACCACGTCCTTGTCGGCGGCGGTCGTGTCGTCGAGGAACCACGCGACGTCGCCCTGCTTGCCCTCCGTGGCCTTGGCGGAGGATGGACCCTCGACCTTCCAGCCAATGGATTTGACAAACTTCTCCGCGAGTTTCTTCACCGCCTCCGGCGCCTTGCCGGCCTCCACGACGTCGGCGCGGGCCGCGATGGCGAGGCCGTTTTCGTCGTAGTGGTTCACGCAGTGGTGAACGCAGCAGGCAGAGAGGTCCTGGCGGTATAGCGCGTCCACGAAGTCCTCGTCGTCAAACGAGTTCGTGCCGGTCCTGAGGCCGTAGAGCATGGCTGCGCGGATGCGGGGCGTGTCCACTTCGGTGAACCTGACGTTCCCGATCGCGGAGAGATGCCGGCACATGAAGCAGAACCGGCAGTTCATTATGGCGTCTTCAAATTTGTCGATGTTCATAGTTGGTAGTTGATAGTTGATAGTTGATAGTTGGTAGTTGGTAGCCGGTAGATGGCAGATGAATTTACGGTCGGCGGCTGATGGTTGGGCATTGAGTTCTATCAACTACCAACTATCAACCACCAACTTTTTAGCATCCTGCAAAGCCGAGCTTGCCGGGGTTCATTATCCCGTTCGGATCAAGCTGTTTCTTGAGCCCTTCGAGAACGGGCATCGCCGTGCCGTAGAGGTCCTTCACGTAGCGGCCGAGCTTGAGGCCCACGCCGTGGTGCTCGTTGATGACACCACCGTTCGCGATGGCCGCGCGGATCGCCTTGTCCCACACCGCATTGTAGAGGGCGGCGGCCTCGCGCTCGTTCGGCGGCACCTTGTCGCCCGGGAAGATGAAGCGCGCGTAGAGCATGCAGCCCCACTCGTACCAGTGGGAGAAGTGGCCGATGAAGCGGGCGTCGGGGAACTCCTTGTTGACCACGTTCTTCATTGCCCAATAGACCTTCTCGATGTGCGAGAAGTCGGCGACGGTGTCGAGCGTTCCGAACGCCTGCGGCACATGGAACATGTAGCCGGGATAGAAGAACTTGTACTTGTTCTCCCACCACCATTCGCCGCCCTTCGCGCCCAGGTCCTTGCCCTTGAACTGCTTCTCCATGATCTCGCGGGCGTATTTCATCTGGTTCGCGACGATGTCCTTGCGGCCGTCGAAGCCGAACACCAGGTACGCGCCCTTGTCGAGATCGATGCCGAACACCTTCGAGACGTGGGTCTTCGTCTCCGTTTCGTCGTAGAGACGCATCGCGCAGGGGCCGAGGCGGCTGCGCATGAGCGTGGCGCCGGCCTGCATCGCCGTGTGGAAGTCCTTGAAGATGTAGGCGCGGAACTCGCGCGCCTCAGGCTGCGGATGGACCTTGAGCGTCACCTCGGTGATCACGCCGAGCGTGCCTTCGCTGCCGAGGAAGAGCATCGTGAGGTCCGGGCCGGAGGCGTGGCGCGGGACAGGGAGCGTGCGGATGATCTCGCCAGTGGGCGTCACTACCTCGAGCGACATCACCATGTCCTCTATCTTGCCGTACTTGGTGGAGAGAACGCCAGTGCCGCGGTGCGCGAGGAAGCCGCCGATCGTGGCGCATGCGATGGAGGCCGGAAGGTGCATCGTGGAGAAGCCCTCCTTGTTGCAGTTCCACTCCAGATGGCGGGCGATGATGCCCGTCTGGCAGCGGACCGTGTACGCCTCCTTGTCGACGCCGTAGAACTTGTTCATGCGCTTCATGTCGAGGATGATGCCGCCGTATATCGGCAACGCTCCGCCCTGCGAACCTGAGCCGCCGCCCCACGGAACGACCGGTATCTTGTACTGATTGGCGATCTTCATCACCTTCGCGACTTCTTCCGTCGAGCCGGGATGGACGATGAAGTCGGCCTTGGGGCATTCTTTGCCGCGGTCGTGCCACATCTCCGGAATCCAGTAATAGTCGATTGAGTGACCGAACTTGTCGGCGAACTTCACATCGACGTTTGCGTCGCCGACGGCATCCGTCAGCTCCGTCCGTATCATCTCGAACATGTAGCTGTCTGGCTTGATTTTCATTGCATGATTCCTTTGGGTTGAAAAACTGGTGTCTATTTTACTACTGGCACTCGTTTCATGCAAGCCTTTATAATGAGAAATCTTGACAATTGTTTGAGACGAACAGAGAACTTCTCAAACACCCCGAAATGGTAGATTTCCCGCGCAGCGGTAGGGACGGCGCCCCGCGTACCCCTACCGCCATGAAAGCCATTGACAGGACGGAATGAAATCGGTATATTACATGCCAACACAACACGCATAAGGACATATCAAATGAACTGCAAAATGCCAATCCGCTTTTTCCGCGAAATCCTCCGCAAAACAACATGTGCGCAAATGCCGCTGGCGCTGCTCTCGCTGGCGTTACTGTTCGCAGGCTGCGACGATGAGACAGGACGAAGGACAACCTCCCTTTGCGGCGACTGGAAGTTCACCAAGGACAAATCAACAAAACTCGACGCCGCGCCCGCGACTTTCGACGACAGTGCCTGGCAGGTCGTCGAAGTTCCGCACGACTGGGCCATCTCCGGCCCCTTCAACCCCGAGGGCGACGGCGGCACAGGCAAACTTCCGTGGCAGGGCGTAGGCTGGTACCGCAAAGCCTTCTCGCTGACAAGTGACGAATTCGACCGCGTCAAGGCCGGCGGTGCCCTGTGGCTCGAGTTCGACGGCGTGATGGCAAGCCCCAAGGTATACATCAACGGACAATTCGCCGGCGGCTGGGACTACGGCTACATGAGCTTCCGCGTCGATGCCGCTCCGTTTGTCAAAGAGGGCGACAACATCCTGGCCGTGCGGGCCGACACCCGCGACCACAAGAGCCGCTGGTATCCAGGCGCAGGCATATACCGCGCGGTTCGTCTTGTGGCCGCCGCCCCCGTTCATGTGTTCCCCGGCACAGAGTTCGTCACAACGCCGTCCGTGGACAAGAAATCGGCGACAATCCGTATCGCGTTCTCTGCGACGAACCGCCTTGAAACGGCCGCGAATGCCGATGTCGGCGTGCGCGTCAAGGACGCAGACGGCAACGTAATCGCCACGAGAAAACTCGATCCGAGAGCCATCCGCGCACAAAGCGCATTCGACTACTCTTTCGAGTTGTCCATCGACGATCCGAAACTGTGGGATGTCGACAGCCCCAATCTCTACACAGCCGAAATCGGCGTGTGCGCCGACGGCGCCATCGACGCCACCACCGTGCGCTTCGGCATCCGCACGTTCGAATTCACCGCGGACGACGGATTCCACCTCAACGGACGTCGCGTCCAGCTCAATGGCGTGGATCTCCATGCGGACATGGGGCCGCTCGGCATGGCATTCAACCGTAGCGTGATGAAACGACAGCTGTCGATAATGAAGGACATGGGCGTGAATGCGCTTAGGACAAGCCACAACGCATGCGACCCGCAGGTGCTCGACCTCTGCGACGAAATGGGCATCGTCGTATGGAACGAGTGCTTCGACAAGTGGGAAGGAACGGCAGGACGGCGCGGCGACCAGAATCTTGAGGAATACATCGAGCGCAACTTGCGCGTCTTCGCCCGCCGCGACCGCAACCATCCATCCGTATTCGTCTGGTCTATCGGAAACGAAATACCGCCAAACGGCTACGACTGGAAGGGCAAGAACCCGAAGGACCAGAACGGCATGAGCGCAGAACGCTTCAAGCGCTTCCGCGCCGCGATACGCGAAATCGACACAACACGTCCCGTTGGCATAGGCTGCTGCCATGGAAACGCGATCGGAACTGGAATGTTCGCCGAACTAGACATCACAGGCTGGAACTATGGCCGCCAGTACAAGGCAATCAAGGACAAGCATCCGGACAAGCCCGTCCTTTACTCCGAAAGCGCCTCCGCCCTCAGCAGCTACGGGCATTTCGAACAGCCGCCGTCCCCTTCCAAGATGGCTTACGACGTGCCTGCGCGCGAGGTAGGCGGGTATGACCACAACGCCGCCCCTTGGAGCGACATCCCGGACATCGAATTCTGGCGAATGGAGAAGGATCGCTACTGCGGCGGCGAATTCGTGTGGACAGGCATCGACTACCTCGGCGAACCCACTCCATACGTCAAATCGATACAAATGATGAAGGACCTGCCTACGCGCGAGCTCGCGCGCAGCTCCTACTTCGGCATTGTCGATCTTATGGGCATCCCGAAGGACCGTTTCTGGCTGTACCGCAGCCACTGGAACAAAAAGGACGAGACCATCCACATTCTCCCGCATTGGAACTGGACGGGCCGCAATGTCAAGAACGTGCCGGTCTTCGTGTACACAAGCGGAGACTCCGCCGAACTCTTCCTCAACGGCAAATCGCTCGGAAAACGCGCCAAGGAGATGGACAAGGAATATCCTCTCGCCAAGGACAAGAAATGGAACAACTCCTACGGCGATTTCCGCACAAACGACTACTATAATGTCTGTGCAAGGTATAGGCTTCGCTGGTTCGACGTCCCGTATGAGCCGGGCGAACTGAAGGTCGTCGCATATCGCGGCGGCAAGAAGATCGGCGAAAAGACAATGCTCACGGCCGACAAGCCAGTCGCGGTGAAGCTGACGCCTGAGGCAGAGATTCTTCCGCCCGATGGAGAAACATGCGTCTTCGTGCAGGTCGATGTCGTGGACTCGAAAGGCGTTCGCGACCCTTGGGCGAAGAACAGGGTGTCCTTCAAGCTCGAAGGTCCCGGAAAACTGCTTGCCGTCGGCAACGGCGATGCGCGCGGTCTCGATGCGTTTACCGACGTCTCGTCGCATCCGCTATACTACGGAAAAGCTGTTGCGGTTGTGCGTCGCGACAAAGGCTGCGCAGGCCCGATCAGCCTGACGGCCTCGGCTCCAGACATGGCGCCAGCGACCGTCACATTCCGCTGATTCCACGCGGGCTGCCCTCATTGACGCCCCAAAGGCTCACTGCAAAGGCTCGCGGTAGCGGAAGGTCGTTATTTCCGAAGCTTTCTTCGTGGCGGGATCGAATGTGACCACTGCGCCCTCAAGCGTTGCGGGGCCGTTGGCAACCTCAAAGCGCGCAGGCACGCCAGTGAGAAATTTTTGCAAAACGGGCTTGAGATCGCGCCCCAGCGAAGAGCGCCAAGGCCCCGTCATGCCAAGATCGCTCAAAAAGGCAGTTCCTCCCGGAAGAACGAACGCATCGGACGTCTGCACGTGCGTATGCGTGCCGACCACAGCCGTGACACGCCCGTCAAGATAGTTGGCAAGCGATATCTTCTCCGACGTCGCCTCGGCGTGGAAATCCACGAACACCGGCACATCCTTCGGCATCTCGTTGAGTGCTGCGTCGGCCGCGCGGAACGGACATTCCGCCGGTCCCATGAAGACGCGCCCGATGAGATTCAGCATGGCGAAGCGGCAGATCGGAGTAGTGACGAGCGTCCAGCCCTTGCCGGGCGCGGCGGGCGGGAAGTTTGCGGGGCGAACTATGTTCTGAATCTGCCCGATGGTGGGCGCGAATTCCTTCTGCCCCCAAGTATGGTCCCCAAGCGTTATGGCATCAACGCCCGCCTCGAAAATCTCCTTCGCGAGCGGCACGGTGATTCCCGATCCTGCGGCGGCGTTCTCTCCATTCGCCACCACGGCTGCGACGCCAAGCTCGCGCCTGAGGGCGGGAATCCTCTCCTTCAGGATCCTCCGTCCCGGTGAACCCACCACATCGCCTAGAAACAGAATCTTCATCTCTTCGCGCAAAATGCATCATCAAGTGGCAGGGCAGCCGGCACCGGCCTCGGCGGACGGCGAAAGGACGCCGCCGTTCGCGCCGGGCTCGCCGGCAAAGAGGATCATCCCCTCGGAAACGCCGACGCTCATCTTGCGCGGCGCAAGGTTCGCGACGAAAAGCACTTCCCTGCCCACGAGCGCAGCAGGGTCAGGATACGCTCCGCGAATGCCGCTGAAAATCGTGCGCTTGCCGAGCGGACCGCAGTCAAGCTCAAACTTGAGGAGCTTTGACGACTTCGGCACCGTCTCGCATGCAAGCACTTTGCCAACGCGGAAATCAAGCTTCTCGAAATCCGCGAATGACACTTCACCCTTGAGAGGCGGAAAATCCTGCGCAGACGCCGGCGAATCGCCGCCCGACGCCGCCTTTGCCTCACCCTTCGCCTTGTTCTTCGATGCGCGGCTTTCGTGCGCCACCTCGCCCGTGGACGCAGGGTTCACTGTCGCGGCCTTGACCATAGCCTCGACCTGCTTCGAGTCGATGCGCGTTGCGAGATACTCGTACTTTCCAATCGGCATGTTCTCGAGAGTCTTTGCAAGGTCGGCCCAAGAATACGGCTCTTCGTCGAAGAGTTCGGCCGTGCGCTGCGCATATACGGGAAGTATGGGCTTCAAGTAGATGGCGAGAAGGCGGAACACGTTGAGAATCGCGGTGAGCGTGGCGCGCGTCGTCTCCGCCCCGTCGGGCAACTTAACCGTCTTCCAGGGCTCGCGCTTGTCAAAGAAGAGATTCGCGGCATCGGCGATCTTCGTCACCTCTACGGGCACCTGCGAGAATCGGCGCGCCTCGTAGTGGGAGGCGATCGTCTCGGCGCGCGAACGGGCCTCTTCGACGAGAGCCCTGCCTTCGTCGTCAAGCGCGCCGAGGCGTCCGCCGAGATTCTTGTTGAGCATCTGCGCACCGCGCGAGGCAAGGTTGGTGATCTTGCCGACAAGGTCGGCATTCACGCGCGAGACGAAATCCTGGAGGTTGAGATCCATGTCGTCCATCGTAGGACCGAGCTTGCATGCGTAGTAGTAGCGCAAGGCGGAGGACGGCAGATGGTCGAGGTACGTGCGCGCGTTGACGAACGTGCCTTTGCTCTTCGACATCTTCTCGCCGTTGACGGTGAGGAATCCGTGCACGAACACCTTGTCTGGCGTCTTGATCCCGGCGGTGTGGAGCATCGCCGGCCAGAAAAGGCAGTGGAAGCGAATGATGTCCTTGCCGATGAAGTGGTAGAGTTCCGTGGTCGGCGGGACGTCCGCCGCACTGGGCGTTTCCCCCTGCGGCCACCAATCTTCGAGCTTCTGGCCGTTCGCGGCGCACCAGTTTTCGAGCGATGCGATGTAGCCGATCGGCGCATCCACCCACACGTAGAAGAACTTGCCGGGACGGCCCGGAATCTCAAAGCCGAAGTACGGCGCGTCGCGGGAAATGCACCACCCGCGCAAAGGTTCGTTGAACCATTCGAGGAGCTTGTTGGACGTCTCGCCGGCAGTGTGCGCGGGGAGCCATTCCTTGAGATAGTCGCGGAAAGGCTCAAGCTCGAAGTAGATGTGCTCCGAATCGCGCACGGTGGGAGTGCCGCCGCATGTGGTGCAGACCGGATGGCCGAGCTCTTCGGCGGCGTAAGTCGAGCCGCACTTGTCGCAGCTGTCGCCATACTGGTTCTCGCTGCCGCACTTTGGGCATGCGCCCTTCACGTAGCGATCGGGAAGGAACATCTTGCAATGATTGCAATAGAGCTGCGGTGAGACGCGCATCGTGATGGCGCCGCTTCGCTCCATTGCGGCGTAGATGTTCTCGGAGTGGGCCTTGTTCTCGGGCGAGTTGGTGGAGTAGTAGTTGTCGAAGGAGATCTCGAAGTCCGTGAAATCCTTGAGGTGTGCGGCATGGGAGCGGGCGATGAGCTCTTCGGGCGTGATGCCTTCGCCGCGCGCGCGGATCATCACGGGCGTGCCGTGGGTATCGTCGGCACACACATATACGCACTCGTGCCCGCGCATCTTCAGGAAACGCACCCACATGTCCGTCTGGATGTATTCCACCAAATGGCCAAGGTGTATGTCCCCGTTGGCGTAAGGTAGCGCGCTCGTTACGACTATTCTTCTCTTTTCTGCCATTTCTAACCTGTGCTTTCTGAAACGCCCTATATTCTACCATATCCCGCCGAGAGGGAAAAGTCCAAGTTTCGAGGAAAATCGAAGACCCTCACAAGATTTGTGAGAGGCATTTCTCATATATCGGGAGTATCTGTATTTTTCACCGTACCTCTTTTCCCCCTGACGCTCTTTCCTTTGGGCGATGCGTCCGTTTTCACGCGGTGAGCCTTCTCCACCACGATTCCTTTCTCCGCACCGTAATATCACGAGCGTACTTCTCCCGCCAACTACGCAGCGTCGCGGCCTCGTCGAGCCGCTCTGGGTCGCACAGGGCGTCGATGCGCGCCATCACCCGCGCCGCCACGTCCGGCACGCCCTCCATCGCCTCCAGGTACACCGCCCTCGCCCGCACCACCTCCACGGGCGGCACCTCGACGTTGCCTTTTCCGCCTCCGCCAGATGATTTCTCCGCACCGTGGTTGCAAGCATCTCCATTTCCCTCGCGTTCGTTCCCCTCCTTCACGCATGCGCCAGCATCGTCCGCCAGCACAGCCGCCACGGGCGTCGGGTCGGCGAGTCCCACAACCTGCCTCAGCTTCTTCGCGGCGGCCTTGTAGCGCATCACCGATGAGTAGTGCTCCGCGAGCTCCGGCAGGTTCTCCCGGAGCCAGCCCTTGACCCCCGCGTTGCGCCCCACGATCCGCCCAGCCTCGTCCATGCGCAGGGAGTTGTCCACGTAGCACTCCAGGTCCTGCATCAGGCTCCCAAAGCGCACGAGCGCCTCCTTCGAGTCACGTACGCGCCGCCACGCCTCCAGCAGGTCCTCCTTCGTCGGGCATGGGCTCGTGGTGGAGCGCCGGCGCACGCGCCGGCGCTCCACGGCCATCGCCCTTCGGCGCGCCTTCTCGACCTCGTAGTGCGCGGGGCGCGCCGCCCTGTTCTGCAACACGGCGATGCGGCGCGAGAGCGCCCGGCGCAGGAACGCGATGGCCACGAGCGGCGGCAGCGCCAGTGCGGCCGAGTCGCCGCAGCTCCGGCCGGACATGGACATCCCGCGCGCGGTCATCAGACGGGAGAACTCGAGCAGCAGGCAGGCGAGCGGCCCGTCGTGCGGCACATGGCGCAGCACATCCTCCTCCGTGAAGCCAAGCGAGTGCAACGCGGGCACGACGTCGCACAGAATCGCGGGGTCGTCCTCCGCAAACGCCCACATCTCGCGCTCCGTGCAGCCGTTGCGCCGCCAGACGACCGCAAGGCCCTCCGAGACCTCGCAGAGGTCGCCGAACGTGCCGGAGACGCCCCGCCGACTGCGGCGGCGGCGGCGGACGGAAGACTGCCTAAAGAATGTTTTCTTGCTCATGGCAGGTAGTATACCACGATTTCGGATGGAATGCAACTACGGTGCGGAGAATTTTATAGGGTGGAGAATTGCGAAAGCAAGGAAAGTCGCGAGCCATGAGGCACGAGAATCAGGCGGCCGTCAAGATTTGACCCGTTGAGGGAAACCGAGGTGTCTGTCCCTTTAATTCCCCGATGACGGAACCGACAACTTGAGGATGGCGGCCACGGGCGGGCATACGAGATCGTCAATGGATTCGCCTGACGCCAGACGGCGGCGTATCTCCGTCGAGGACTCCCGCGTACGCGGGAAGGACACGAATTTGCACAATCGGCTCAATTCTTCCGCATCTTTCCAGAACGGCAATCCGGCCACCGAATCCTCGCCCACGATGAAGAAAAGTTCCGCGCCCGGATTCTCCGCCGCAATCGCCCTCACGGTATCAATGGCATATGAGACGCCGCCGCGCCTCAATTCTATGTCGCACGGCTCCAGAAGGGCGTGACCTCTGCACGCCGCAACGACCATGCGCCAACGCATGCTGTCGTCCATGCAAGGGCCATGCCTCGTCTTGAAGGGACTGACCTTTGCGGGGACGACAAGTATCTTATCGAGCGAGTATTCGGCGGCGGCGCGCTCGGCCAACCCCACATGACCAAGATGTATCGGGTCGAACGATCCCCCGAATATTCCGATTCTGCTCACAGGCGATTTCCCTCGCGGTCGAAGTACACCGCACGCGGCATGTCGGCGACAAGCGCGATGCGTTCGCCATGCCTGACGCGCGCATCGCCCGGAAGGCGCACCGCGACAGGCGTGCGGCCAAGGTCGGCAACGACATGGACTATCGTCTCGCTGCCCAGCGGCTCAACGATGTCAACCGTCGCCATGACGGCATCCGCCGGCGCGCCTTCAACCGGAACGACCGAGAAGTGTTCCGGCCTGAGACCCGTGGTGCGCCCGAAGTCGAGCGTTCCCGGGGGGAAGAAATTCATCGGCGGCGTTCCGATGAACGACGCGACAAAGCGATCCGCGGGACGGTTGTAGACTTCGTCTGGCGCGGCGGCCTGGCGTATGCGCCCTCCGTTCATCACCACAATCCTGTCGCCCATCGTCATGGCCTCGGTCTGGTCGTGCGTCACGTAGATCATCGTTGCGCCAAGACGATGGTGGAGGCGGACTATCTCGGAGCGCATTTCGACGCGCATCTTGGCGTCAAGGTTTGAAAGCGGCTCATCGAAGAGAAACACGGTCGGCTCGCGCACGATGGCGCGCCCCACCGCCACGCGCTGACGCTGCCCGCCGGAGAGCGCCTTGGGAAGACGATCGAGATACGGACCGAGCCCAAGCGTCTCGGCCGCGGCGGCAACGCGCGATGCGATCTCCGCCTTGGGGACATGGCGCAGCTTCAAAGCGAAGGACATGTTCTCGCGAACCGTCATGTGCGGATAGAGCGCATAGTTCTGGAAGACCATTGCTATGTCGCGGTCGCGCGGCGGCAGGCCGGTGACATCTCGCCCGCCTATGAAAATACGGCCGGAAGTGGGAATCTCAAGGCCGGCCACCATTCTCAGCGTAGTGGACTTGCCGCAACCGGACGGCCCAACCAGCACGAGAAACTCGCCCTCGTTCACATCAAGCGTGAAATCGTCCACCGCAGGCGCCTGTCCGCGGGAGTAGCATTTGCACACATGTTCGAAAACCACATTTCGCATGGACAGTATTTTATCACATTTCTGGGTTGAACTGCACGACGTAAAACGATATAATATCACACGTCTTCTACCGCATGGAAGGGTGTCCGAGTGGTCGATGGTGCAACCTTGGAAAGGTTGTGTGGGGGCAACTCCACCGGGGGTTCGAATCCCCCCCCTTCCGCCAACTTGATGTTAGTTGGTGCCGGAGACGGGACTCGAACCCGTACACCCTTTTACGGATAGCGGATTTTAAGTCCGCTGCGGCTGCCATTACGCCACTCCGGCAAAGCCCTTACATTCTACCAAAAAAACGCCGCCGACTCAATGCCGCGCGAGAGAGAAATCGCGCATGCAAGAAAAACGGCGGGATCGTGGCAAGGAACGCGAGCACGTCCGAGATCGGCAGGGCCAGCCATATGCCGAACGTATGGTCGCAGAAGACATGCGGCAATATCCATATGCACGGAATTAGGCACACTCCCTGGCGCAGCGTCGAAAGGACGATGGCCATTGCAGGTTTGCCGATGGACTGGAAATACGTCGTGGCCACGATGTTGAGGCCTATGCACCAGAGCATGCAGTTCGACAACCTGAGATCGCCGGCGGCAAGTTTCCTGAGAGCTTCTTCAGAAGCCGATGTGAACATCCGCACCACCAAGCCCGGCATAAACACCTGCACTGCGGCGGCAAGCGTCACCAACGCCGTCGTTATCCAAAAGCCGAGCACCAACGCGGAGCGCACGCGCTCATAGTTCCGCGCCCCCCAGTTGAAGCCGATTATGGGGCCGATCCCCTGCTGCACACCGAGGACAGGCATGAGGAAAAGCAGCATCACCACCTGGAATATGCCGAGCGAGGCAAGCTGCCGGGTAGCCGCCGCCTCGTCATCCGCCCACTTCGCGAATGCCATCTGCAGCGAAACCGTCACAAGCGCGCCCATTATCTGCTGGAGGAACGGCGAAAGGCCGATGCCCATGGCACGCCGCGCTATGGACGGCACGAAACGAATCCTGCCCCACCTGAGGCGAACCGCGCTGCGTCCCCGCAAATAGAAGGAAAGAGCCCAGGCGCAAGAAAGGACCATCGCGACGTCCGTCGCCCACGCCGCCCCGGAAACGCCCATCTTGAAGCCGAAGATGAAAAGAGGGTCGAGAACCAGGTTCGCGCCGAACCCAATCACCATGCAGGACATTGACGGGAAAACAGCCCCCTCTGAACGCATTGCCGCCGACAGCCCGAACGCCAGATGCGAAAAGACATGCGAAAAGAGGACTATCCGCAGATACCTCTTTGCCTCCACAAGCGCAGTTGGAGTGACGCTCGTTCCGCCGGTCCAGCGCAAAATGGGGTCGAGGGACACGAACACAAGCGGCGTAAGCACGCAGAAGAACAGCAGCTTGAACGCCACAAGTTCACCAAGCGTCTTTTCCGCCGCGACGCGATCCCCTTCTCCAAGACGTATCGAAAGCACCGCAGAGTGCCCGGCGCCAATCCAAACACCGAACGCGGCGAACACCATTGCAAGGGGTATCGACAATGTCAGCGCGGCCATGGCATCCTCGCCGCAGCCGCGCCCGATCCAGAAACGATCCACCACCGAGTAGAGCGCATTGAGCGTCATCGCCGCAAGCGCGGGCCATGAATACTTGACAAGAAGGCGCCCAAGAGGCGCCTTCGAGAGTTCCTTCAGTCGCTCCGATGGATGCATTGAATCAGAACATCATCGCGACGTCAGGCAACGCGGCGCGGATGCGTTTCATCTCGTCGGGGGGGATGGGGCACGCGCCGAGCGAGAGCGAATCAAGCTGCTTCCAGCCGGACAAGTCGTCAGGCAGCTTCTTCACAGGACAGTTGTTCAAGGAAATGGCCCTGATCTTTGGCAAAGATGTCAGCCACTGCGGCACCTCGGAGATTGGATTGCCGTCCAATGTGATGTCCTCCAGCATCGTCCACTCCTTCGCCACCTCCGGCACGGCCTTGAACTTGTTGTTGCGGGCGTAGAAACGGCGCAAATCCTTAAGCTGGCCAAGCGCAGCGGGCAATGACTCGAGCTTGTTGTCGTTGAGGCGCAGCCACTTGAGGCTCTTAAGAGCGCCGGCCGCATCTGGCAGCGAGGCGATCGCATTGCCGTCAAGATTCAAGTATGTGAGCGCAGAAAGGCCTTGCAGAGCCTCGGGAAATTTGTCGAGGCCATTGCGCACGAAGTAGAAATGCTCCAGCGTCTTCATGCCAAAGACGGCTTGAGGGATGTCCTTGCTGTTCCGCTCGGAGAGATCTAGCATCTTCAACTTCGGGAGATCGGCAAGATCCTTGTCGGAGATCGGCCCTGTTTGGCCGCGCAGTATCAAGCGCACCACCTCCGGGCGATTTGTCGCATCAAGCGCCTGAAGCGATGTGACAGTCGGAACGTCCGCCGGTTTCTGCCTGTTTTCGAAGCATCCTGCGGAGATGAGACACGCCACTGCGGCCGTGCAGATCAGCAAGTTTCTATTCATACCATTTTCCTATGTGCTACACGCGAACGATATTGTCGCCGTTTTCAGTTTCGACTATTTTACTATTTCTGGCGGCAATGTGCAATGTCAGATACGATTTCACACGGGCGTACCAGAGAAAACGGGAACCTGGTCGCAACCTGCTACAGTTCCTGGAACACGATCGGCTTCTTTGCCGCCTGCTCGGCCTTGGCGATGATGTCCGGGTGCGCGTTCAGCGTATGATCCACGAGGAGTTCGAGCATCTTGTCCTGACTCTGCCGGTCGATCGTTTCGTTATCTTCGGGCTCGGCGGGGGGCTCGAACTCTTCGATTCCAAGCGTGTTGTTGAGCACGGCTGTCATGTCTCTGCGGAACATCCCGCCGAGGGAATCGGCCACCTGCGAGTTGGCCACGCGGACCGGGCGTTCAAGTCTCGTACCGGGAGGGAACTCCCCGTCCTTCAACTGGTCCAGCAGATACTTCATCTTGCCGCTGTTGGCGGAATACATCGCGTTCTTGAGTCCGTTCAGCGTCTGCTCGTCGCAACGCCCGAAGAAGAGCCCCAGGATCAGGCTGTTCACGCTGGAACCCTCCGCCCCGAAAGCGCCGTTGAATGTCTTCATGACCTTCGTTTCCGCGCAAACCTTTGTCACCATGCTCTCCAGGCGGCACATCGCCTCGAACACCTTTTCAGGGGAAGAGGCGGCGGAAATTCCCCTGAAGGGGCCAACGTCCTCCTTGCCGGTCATTTCGCACATTTTCGCGATGATTCCGCTCTTCAGGGCCTTGCCGTTGAAAAGCGCAAGCTGCTTGAGGCCGGAGTCGAAGACGCGCTTGTCGCCTTTCGCGGCGGTGCGTAGCTCGTTCAGGTTGTCCCTCAACGCCTCGAGCCGCTTTGTCGCCTCGGCCTCCGAACGCAGCCCGCCGTTGGGATCCGTCAGGATGTACTCGGCCGCGCCCGCATCGTTCGCCGCGAGAAGAGCCATTAGATCGCTGTCCGTCTTGACCTTCGCGAGCAGCGCATCAACCGCGTTGTCCCTTTCCCCTTCCAGTCCCTTCGTGATGTGCATCTGCTTCAGCTTCCCGGCGGCGTCGGAGATTTCCCTGCTCAGCGTCGTCTCGTCGGTAAAGCGCATCGGCGTGGTGGTGATATTGCCGTCGATGTTGACCGTGGCGGTCCATTCGAAGGCGAACGGCAGTGACTCGGGGCTGGAGTACCTGATCGTGACGTCGCCCGTCTCGTCGTTGCGCGAAAACGAGAAGTTCACGGCGGTATGTTCACTCGCCTTGACTCCGTACCTCGACAGGTTTATCATGTTCGCGCCGATGCCGGACTGCGAAAGCGCGTTCATGACCGTCTGCAGCTGGCGGACGTGGGCCTTGCCGCAGAAGCTTTCGATGTTGTCGAGGACTGCTTTGATGTTGTCCCTGCCGTTGGCGGCGTTGGTGAAGACGCGCGCCTTGCCGGGGAAGCTGAAGCCAAAGCCCTCTATCCCGAAGGTCAGCGACTGTCCGTCCTTTTCATAGCCATTGGGGCGTATCAGGTCGCCGGCCAAGGAACCGCGAACGCCTTGCGTCGAGTTGGTGATGTCGCTCAGCGCCATCTCCCCGCTGCTCGAATACTTCGGCATCGGGATGGGCTTGCCCGAGTCGATGGCATCGAGGATGTCTTTGAGCGGCAGTCCGGAGAACGCCAGGGCGTTGGCGGCCTGTTCAAGCTTACCTGTCGTGTCGTCGGGGAATTTGCGCAGCACCTCCGCATCGAGGCTGTCCAGGAAACTGTTGATGGCGGCGCCGTTGTAGACGGCCGGCTTCGGCATGTCGGGGAAGCATG
>Ga0310786_10001325_pt1 | contig 39675 bp, 49 predicted proteins | sample AusTroGonzalo_MG_FD_203881 | JGI IMG/M metagenome (GOLD analysis project Ga0310786, IMG submission 203881) | Bovine rumen microbial communities from tropical cattle in Woodstock, Queensland, Australia - Gonzalo_03 (v2) (version 2) | ecosystem: Host-associated > Mammals > Digestive system >... | reverse complement strand
TGTCGTCCATATATCGCCCATAATACTTACAACCACGGACGACCTTACAATATGTGTCAACACGTGTCGGGAAAAACACGCCGGCAACCTGTGATATTTGCGACCCAATGCCCATTGACTTTGCCATATACCGTTTTCCCGTTTTTAATTCATGCGGTATCTTGGCATATTCCATTGAATTGAATACTTTGTTGTATAAGTCCTCGTCCGTATATGAAATATCAACACGAAATGACCGAATCATGCTGTCCAACAACGGCATTATATCGCCGTCCAATTTTTCGCCAAACGATTTCAACAATTCGTCATGGCGTATGTTGTCAAAGAATTTGCGGAAATCCACATGTAAGAAATACCCGTCGCTACCATGCCGACGGTAATACTTTCGCAAATGGGTTTCCAACCGTCGCCGGCAGAAATCCACGCCTTTGTTTTTCTGGGACGCCCCATTATCATATACCATGTATTTTTCCAATTCGGGCATAAGTATATTGTCGCACAATGCGCGTTGAACGACACGGTCGGCAATGCCCAATGCCTTTATACGGCGATTGTGTCCGCGTTCGTTTAATTCAAACTCTAAAAAATCCCCTTGCTGGTATGACCCGTTCAATAATTCCGTTTGTGTCTTTCGTATATTCCGTAATAGGTTTATTTCGTATTTTTGGACAGAACTTTTCCATATACTGCCCGCGGACGCTTTTTTGAACGCGTCAACCAATACGTTTGCGTCAGACAATTTTTCTAAACTTTTCATGCTTGTATATCGCTTATAGCGACGACAGACGTATCTGGTCGCGTCAATACATATATTTGCCTTACGGCGGGACATTTTCCCCTTTCCTGTAATTCGTGTCGGCATTTGCCTACACATAGCACGATTACACGAAATCGGGCGAACGACATTAGCGTTGGACGCGTTGTTGTTGTTGGCATTGCCGTTGTTGTTGACATTGCAGAAGTTAGAACCGCTGTTGATAGACGACAACCAAGCGTTGTTGCGCGATATGGAAAATGCCCCATAAAATCATTTCTTTTTGTTAAGCAACCGATTCCGCAGTTTATTATCGGATTTTCGCCAGCCTTTCAACAATGCGATTTCACGTTCAATCATGTCAACATATCGCATATATTTGTTCGCGTCCACCGGCATGACCGCAATGACGTATGCCATTTCTTGTAATAGGGTTTCGCAGTTCCCTATTGCCCGGTCTTGTCGCAAACGACGTTCCGTCCACTCGTCAATACACACGGGGTATATTGAATTGGCGGACGTTATATTTGCGAGTAATTGGCGCAGATTTTCCAAAATGCTTGTTCGCATTTCGTTTATCAACCAATCGGGGTATGATTCAATAATTGACGTGATTTGGTATTTTTCGCACAATTCCATAAACCGTTCGCCGTCCTCTTTGTCCATTTTGAACTTTTTTGGGTAAACTTGCGCATTTTTGTTTTTGGCTTTGACGCCAAAATCGCGCAACAACAAATCGGTCATAGTCGTGCGTAATTTTATCGCATTGTGAAAGAACTCTAAATCTGACAGACTGCGTTTGTTTTTGATTACTGACATTTTGCGTTCCTTATTTGGGTGATACATGGACGACCCCCACAAGGGGGGTCGGATTTAGGCGAACAGGAAATACGGGCGAACGACATAAGCGTTGGACGCGTAGTTGTTGTTGGCATAGCCGTTGAGGGCGACAAGGCAGAAGCTAGAACCGCTGTTGATAGACGACAACCAAGCGCCGTAGCGCGAACCACCCTTGCCACGGTGCGCAATGCGCATTTGAGGTTCCATTTGGAAATATGGCAACTGAATTGGCGCAACACGCTCACCCTCGCTGTTGTTGGCGTATATTTTACTGCCGTAAACCATACACTCGTTCATGAGTTCCACGCGGGCATTGTGCCATTGTCCTGCGGACGTTGACGTGGTCATGTATGTGCGGTGGGTCAAAATGTGCGATTCGCCAAATGCGTCATAAATCGCTTTGCGGTAAGGTTCAAGATTACCAATCGCGTATGTCAAGACGATTGTGTCGCCCTCAACCGGCGTGCCGGAATATGTGATACCATACGCGGTAAGGTCTGAACCAACAACGTTTCCGTCAAGCGTCCATTTGCTAGACGCATTGCGTTCAAACGTGTATGTTCCGCTTGTAGCACCTAATGTTGTGCCGTGGAACGTTTCGTAATCCGCGACAACACTTGTCAATGCGCCACCGGTTCCTGCGGTGTATGCCGGGCTTGCGATACCATGTGCGGCAGACCCATAATAACCACCGGTTGTGGTATTGCTACCGTTCATCTGCATGGTTGGGTAAAATCCGTTTTTTGGAATCATAAGCAAGTGGTGCGTTGTCAAACCGTTGCCTTGGTCGCCGACACCATACCAATAATCTATACCGGCAATGACAAAATCTTCTTCGCGTTCGGAATCCGAGCCGACCTTTACTTTCTTGGTGATATAATCGCCAACGAAAATATCGGAAAAATCACCGGCTTGAACCTTTGCGGAAAGTTCGTCAAGCGTGTATAAATTGGTCAAATCGCGACCACGGAACGTGGAATTGTGCGCACCGGATTCGCTGCCCGTTCCGTCGCCGACCGTTTCCGGCACGACAAACGTGAACGAACCGGCAGGAACGTCTGCGATTGGCACGACATTTGTTGCGCCACCCTCGGTTGACGAAACGCCACCCGCGGCGACAACTTGTGCGCCATTAGCAAAAACGACCGTATCACCGGTTTTGACTTCTGGACATGTTGCCATGTATTTTGAACCGTCGTATGTTGCGTCGGTAATTGGGTAAATACCGCGCAATTCTCCGCCCGCGCTCGTAATTTTGACCAACGTTCCTTTGATTTCGTTTGCGTCAAAATTGTCGGTCGCGAGGGCTGGGGTTGTTGAACTGATTGTGAAACACCTATCTGAAACAGACCCCGAGCCGACGGTCAATGCCGTCCGCGCGACGCCGAGAACCGGAACGCCTGCCGTAAGGTTTTTGATTGCCTTTACGTAAACGTATTCCCGACCCTCTGCGTCGCGAGTTTTGAACCCTAAGGGGAAACGGGGCGATTTGTCAATTTGTTCCAAAAGCCCCTCTGCCAGATTGGTTTTTTCAATGTTGTAAGACATATATTTTCCTTTCTAGCGTTAATTGTTGTTGTCGTTAGGCTTCAACGACAGTGACCGGGATTGCGAAACCGTATTTGCCGGACGTAAGTGGGGAAATCGGAACAACGTTGGTTGCGCCGCCCTTTGTGCTTGCAGAACCACCGGCAGTCACCACAGGTGCGCCGTCGCCAAATGCCACGGTGTCGCCCGATTTGACCTCGGAACAATGGCAAACATAATTCGTGCCGTCATATTCCGCTTCGGTGATTGGGAATAAACCAATCGCGGTGCCAGAACGGGTAATCTTTACCAATGTGCCTTTAAGTTCGTTGGCATTGAAACCGGTTGTTGTGAGCGTTGGGGTTGAGGCGGAAATCTTAAATCCACCGTCAAATGCCGAACTTGAAACAACGGTTGTTGCGCTACGCTTTACACCAGCAACGGCTGTTCCTGGGGTAAGGCTTGCGGTTGCCTTGACATACACATATTCGCGACCATTTGCGTCATGGACACGTGTGCCAAGTGGGTAGCGTGGGGCGTCGTCAATTTGGTTGAGCGAGCCTTCCACGAGATTCACCTTGTCATAATTGTAGGACATAATGTTTTCCTTTCGTTTATTGTTAAATAATCATGGGGTTTGGTCGGGGATTTTACACCCCGACCGGTTCGTTAAGACGCAACGCCGGTAATGCCGGTGATTTTGCCTTGACGACGTGGTGCGCGGCAAATGAGGTTGCCCATAACGATAAGCGCACCGATTTCGCCGAATTGGTTGATTGGCGACATAAATTCTTTAAGTTGTAGGAAACTTGGTTGTTTAATGTCGGAATCAACACCCTCGGTCTTGCTTGGGTTGCTGTCAACCGAGCGCAAATCGCTTGAAAGTAAGCGGTAGAACTCGATATAACGTTCGTTCAACCAGAAGAACAGACCGGCAGGGCATTTGTCGTCGGCAACGACCGGACGACCGCGGAACGAAAGCGATACAAAGCCGGTAAGACCATGTAATTCACTTTCAGGAACGGAAACGCCCATTGGGGTTTTGCCGGACACGCGGTTGTAGCCCTTAACACCAACGGTGTCATATTTGGCTTGAACCGTGCTGGTCAATAATGATTCATAAAGGTCAAAGATTGCCGGGGTTGTAAGGGCAATCGTTGGTGCCTCTTGTGCGCTACCAGCGGCAGAAACGGCGGTCATTTCGCTTGCGATAAGGGCAAGTGAGATATAACCAGAACCGGCGGCAGTAACGTCGGCTTTCGTGCCAGGAACGTCCGCACGGGTTAATCCGCCATAAGTGGCAGAGGTCGTGCCGTCGTCAACGATAAGACCAAGACCCTCAATGTCCTTGCCGACACCATTGCCATAAAGCAAATCGCCGATTGCTTGGGTAAGGGAAATCTTAGCCTCGTCAAGACGGTCGGTCACTAACGAGATTACTTGCTTTTCGGAATTGCCGTTGACGGCTTTTTCAATGCCCGGAACGACCACACTTTGTTCGTATGCCTTGACATACCAAGTGAGGGAACGGGTATTATTGGTGGTGCTTGTATCAAATGTATCAAGACCGTCAAACGAACCGCCGGTGGTTGAATTGGCGATACGAATTGGTTGCTTGATATTGACACCGCGCCAATTTTTCACGTTGCTCATTACGCGAGCAGTGAAGATATTGGAGTTGTTGACGAAATCCACAATGGTTGGGAGAATTTCATTGTAGGTAATCGCAGTCACTCTTTCACTAAATTGTGCCATATCTTTTTCCTTTCGTTTTATTATTAGATACTAAAAAGCCCACCCGCTGGGGGCGTAGCCTTAATGTTATTATAGCACAAGCGGAACGCATGTCAACACATTTTATGAAATCATTGCGTTGACGACTTTGACGGTTTCAAGTTGGGATTTGCCAGAACCGGACGCCGACCAATATATTTGTTGAAATGCCCGAACCGGCACGCAAAATGCGACCTGTATATTGGCGTTTGATTGGTTGTATGGTATTCCGGCAAGCGGGATTGTGCGCGACGAATCCAACCACGCCATTGCCGCATAACCGGCGGACGAATATGCCTTGCCAGTCAAAAACCCGGCGCTGTTGATTCGCGTTGACGTGTTTGACGCAATCGTCCCAATATCTTGCAGCACCGTTGTCCCCGGCGACATAATCGTCGTGCAGATTGTTGAACCGGAACGGGTGATTGCGCCGGTGTCGGGGTCAATAGTGACTCTCACGATACGATTATCGGTCAGATATTGAATTGTGATTGTTTGCGAAATCCCCATCATGTCAACAAGTTGCGCCGACGTAACTATTGTTTGCCCGCCCATGTCGTCCGTTCCGTAATACGTATTCATAATGATTGGTCGTCCGTCGTTTATTGCGGCAATCAACCCCTGCACGTCGGTATATGTTTCATTTTGCGTGGTTAATATCTCGGACGCGTCATACGGCGTGTCTTGAAAACACGTGCTGTTGAACAACACCGCACCGGCGTCAAATGCGCGCGCTGTCGTTCCGCGTTGACCACGGGTCACTGTCAATGTATTGCCCGAAACCGAACGAACCAAAATTATTTCTGAATTGGTATTGTTTGATAGCCCATTTGCCGGCGTAATTGTCGCATAGAATTTTGCGCTTGGTAATACGGACGCGGAATCAACGGTAATCGTTTCCGTGCTTGACGATATTGACGACGACAACAATGTCGCCGACAGATTACGTTTGTTGACCGGTATGTGTTCAACGTCAAATCCTCCTGCCATGCCATACCCCCTTAATTTTCATTATATTGAACCGTCAATGTTGCCGTGCCAGAATCGCCCGCCGCCGCGGAACTCGTCGTTTGAACTTGCGTTATAATATATTGTGTATAACATGTTGTCGTTTGGGACGACGCGTGGGACGTGCCGTTAGGACCACTCGTTGACAAATCAACCGACATACCGCTTGAAATTGCGGTTGTTGAAGTAATATCTGTGGAACTACCCAATGCAGATTTTGACGGCGTCGCGTATGTGGACGATATTTTGCCCTTTAATGAAATGCCCGTGCCAAGAGTTCCGGCAGTATGTGCGAATTTGACATTTGATATTTCATTGAACGTGCCGTCAAACTTTACATAATTGTATTTGTGATAAGAATTCTCGCCCGCGGCAACCGGTGCGGCGGCGCGTGTTGTCGTTGCGCTGTCGGCTGATTTCCAATCACAATTAGTGACGGTGCTTTCCGTTCCGTGTGCGGGACTTCCGGTAGCCGTCCCGTTTTGTTCATACCAAGTTGTTGTGGCTGCCATATTGTTTCCTTTCGCGAAAAAGTATTATGGTTTTATTATAGCACAAAAACCGAATATAACAAGAAAAACCGGGCATTGCGCCCGGTCGTGATTATAGATATTGTTTGTATTTTCCCGACGTGTAAACCGACCATGCGCGATACCCTTGCGATTGGTATATCGCGTGTGCGCATTGCCAATAATTTTCCATATTTTCGCAATGTTCGCGCCCAGGCAGGATTCGGACTTGTAATGCGCCAATGGAATACCCATACGTGCGCCCATTTTGTTGGTATGTCAATGAACCGTCGCCGACCGCGTCCATATTACAATGCGATTCGGCTTGGGAAATGGCAACCATTGTGTTTACGTCCCAATCGTCCCATTGGCTGACACGGGCGCGCACTAAATCACACCCGGTCAGTTGTTCTTGTGGGTCGGTCGCCGTGGTATTTGATACCGCGGGCTGTTCTTCGGTCGCCGACCCGTCTATTTTCCCTCGGAATCGGTGGTTGGGGTATTCTGTGCGGAATCTACACGAACCTCAACAACGTTTTGTGGAACGGACAATTTGACAATGTTTAATCCAAGCATAAGACCACACGCAAATGCGATACCGGCGGCAATGATTCCGGCGATAAGCGCGGTTTTGCGCACGTCTTTGATTTTGGTGCGTATAATGTATTCGGTCAATTCCGGCGATTTTTCAATCGCACGCAATTCGTCCATTTTTGCGTTCGTTTTGACATTAGATTTGGTATTGTTTGCCATAATTATTTTTCCTTTCTTGCGTTAATGTTTATGGTAATTCTAACTTACCACACCCATAAGCAAAAGTCAAGACTATTTGGGCAGATTCCGAGATTTCCCGAAATCTACCCCCGTTATTTCTTGCCCATTTCGTCGGCGATAGCGTCAACGACCGCGCGTATAATTCGCTCGCTTTCGGGATTTTCGGCAATGGCTGATTCAACCGCCTCAACGGTTTCGTTCGGTTCGGTTTCAGCCACCGCCGGTTCAGATTGTTCCAATAATTGTGCCAATATACCTGCCATTTCTAACTCCCTTGCCCCGCTGATTGTAGCATTGCCATGAGTTTTTGGTATTTGTCAGCCGCTTTCTCTTGTGAATCGGTAATTTGTGGAATCAGACCCATTGCGCGGTCAACGTCGCCCTCGGCAAGCGCACCGGATTCGCCCAACGCCTTGATAATCATTGACAACGAACCCTTTGCCTGTTCATTATAGTTTGCGGCTTGGTAATTATAATTCCCGCCGGTCAAATTATTCAAAATGTTTGTGATATTCCCGCCAATAAATCCTTGTGCTTGGAAATTGCCCATTAGCGTGTTCAAAATGTCCATTGCGGCTTGTTGTTTTTGCGCCGTGCCGGAATTGTTATTTTTCGCCGCCGCTTGTTGGCGTTCAACCTTTGCGTCCAACATGGAAATCATATCTTGAATCACGCTCGCTGCGCCGGAATCACCCGCCAATAATGCGGACATGTATGCGTTTTCCAAATCGTCGTATGAATAACCGCCAATGGTATATGCGTCGCCAGAAATACCGGCATTGCCGCCTAGACCGCCCGTGGTCGCGTTTTGCGTTCCAATTTGGGTGTTCATACCATTTCCGCCGTAAATCACGTCAGAACCGCCCGTAAGCGCGTTCAGCATGGACGTGTTGTCATAATTTTGACCGCCACCGCCATTTCCGCCGGCAAGTAAACCACCAAGCAATCCGACGCCACCCGCGCCACCGGCAATCAACGCCAATTTTCCTTTGTCGGACGATAATGCGTCTTTGGCTTTCAAAACGCCCTTTTGGACGGCTTTTGACGCCTTTGGCAATGGGTTGGCAATACCGGTATCAACACCAAGAACGTTCAACGTTTTTTCTGCCGGTGCTTTCAAACCAATAAAATCTTTCATTTGCATATAAGGTGCCATTTCGGAACGAACGGTTGACGCCGTGATTGCGTCGTCGGACATGCCGGACAATGCGCGGGCAACCTCAATATCGTCAATGGATTTGGCTGCGTCAATGAGTTGGTTTTTCAACCCAAATGATTTTGACACCGTGGACGCCGTATCGTCCAATTTGTCGCGGATTTGATTTGCGAATTTGCTCAAACGGTCGCCCAATATGGTTTGCGTTGCGTCGGTTGAACCGGACAATTTCAATCCCATATCACGTGCCGTGCGGTATAATTCGTTCGCTTGATTTGCGGAAACGGAACCTTTCAAAATGTCGTCAACGTCCAAACCCGCTTGTGCTAAACGTGTTTTTTGCGCTTTGGTGAACAAATTACCACCGGTTTTCTTTAATGCGGAAAGGTCAACACCGACGGCGGCGTTGTCCATGTAATCATACAAATTGCTCATTACGCCACCGTATGCGTTCAAACCGGCGGCGGATTTGTCTGCAACGTTTGCGAGGTCAGTTCCGAGGTTTTGGAAACGTGCCGCCATAGGGGTTTTCCCCAATACACCGTTGTATGAACTGTTTGCCATTTGCTGTCGTAATTTGGACGTTGCGCCCATTGACGTCAAATAATCGTCAAATTCGTTTTTGACAATTTGTTGTGCGGCGGTGGATTTTCCGGCTTTGGTTGTCGCCTTTGCCGCTTGTTTTGCGGTTTGTTTTGCCAAATCGTCGGAATAATTGGACGCCGCTTGTTTCACGCCTTGTTTTGCCGCTTGTTTTAATACGTCGTCGCCGTATGTTGACGCGGTTTTGCGGATTACGTCGTCGGCATAATTACCAAATAATGTGGACAATATACCCATGTTTAATAGCCTCCATAATAATTGTTATAATCGCTTTGCTGACCGCCACCGAGCAGATTGCTTAACGTCAAACCGCCCAATGCCGCGCCACCACCCAATGCGGCGGCTTTCCCTAATTTGGTTGTCGGCATAATACCCGCGCCAAAACTCGTCAACCCGCCCTTAATACCGGATTTTGCGCTGTTTATTGCCGCCATGTATGCGTCGTCAGATAAGTTCAACCCTGCGTTTGCCAAACCGGAATCCACAATGCGTTGTGCGCCTTTGGTCGTGATATTCCCTAATGTGTTGCCGGCAACCGGGACAGCACCGCCAATGGCTGCGCCAAAAGCCATGTCGCCCAATAAATCACCGGCGTTGGTGTTTTCGCCGTTTTGATACAAATTGTATGCGCCATTTTGTAAACCGCCAATCAACGCGCCTGCGCCGATTTTTGCGCCCAATGACGCGCCACGGGCAAGGTTTCCAGCACCGGTAAATGTCAATGCGGTATTTGCCAATGCGCCCAAATCGGACAAATGGTCGCGTTTATTCCACGCGTCCCAATTCCCGCCAATACCAGCACCCAAATCAACACCGGCTTTCACGGTTTGCGTAATTGGGTTGATAAGCGCACCGAGTAAACCGCCGTTGATAAATGTTCCACGGTCAACGTCATAATCGGTTTTCAATTTGCCGGCGGCGTCATTATACGAACCGGATTCAAATGCAAATGGGTTTGACGAGTATGCTTTCAAGTATTCGTCGGCAAGGTCTGCCTTTTGGCGTTCGGCGGATTTCCCTACAAAGAAATCACCCAACCCCGACCAAAAATTGTCGTTGTCGTTTGCCTTTGCGTCTTCCAATGCTTGTTTGTATGCGTTGTAATTTGACGCGTATTTGAACGGGTCGCCGCCATTTTGTAATGCGTAAATTGAACCCTTGACGTAATTGTCGTCGCCGGAATAATTTGCCAATGGTCGCATGGCTTCTTCGTATGATTTTTCGGTGAATAACGGTGTGTCGTTCATGGTTTATACTCCAAATAGATAATTGTATCGTTCGCTTGCCGGAGTCACTCGGTTGAAAGCCGACACGGTGTCCGACCCAACACCACGGGTGCTTACTCCTTGATTCCAAACGTCGTTCCATAGGTTCCAATTCGCGCCGTTCGCACCGGTATTTTCCAAGAATTGACCGGCGGAAATAGGATTGCCCTTATACAAATACGTGGCTTCGCCGTTGGCGTTTTCCTGCAATGAATAGCCGTTGCCGAAATCCCAATTTTTGTATGTCTTTTCGTTTTGCTTTGCGAGGTTGTTGAGATATTGCTGGACACGCAATGACGCGTCGGCGGCATAACGTTGTGCTTCCAATTCTTGTTGTTTCCATTTGTCTTGTAGATTTCCATACCAATACTGATAATCGCTCTGCATGTGTTGGTATTCGTCCTCATACATTTTCGCGTAAACGTCGCGCAACAGATTTTCTTGTTGTAATGCGTTTTGATACGTTTGGTTCGCGATATTGTATGCGTTTTGATATTGGTTCATTTGCGCGGTCAATGCGTCTTGTTGCGATTGGTAATTTCCGGCGGCAAGTTGCGCGGCTTGTTGTAATGCCACGTTTAATGCGGATTGGTCAACGGCATTTTGTTGTTGCCATGACGCAAGCGTGTTTTGGTATTTGTTCATTTGGTTGGACAAAGCCGCATTGCGTTGTGCTTGATTCAATACGACACCGGAATTGGCGTTGGTGGTTGACGGTAAAGCGGACATGGCTTGGTTGGTTGCCGCAACCGCACGTAATGAGTTTTGATACGTGTTTTTTGCGTCTTCCACGCCGTATTTGCCCTCGGCTTGGTTCATATAATCGCCATACGTTTGACGGTTGTTGAACGCCTCATTGTATGCGTTTTCATAATTTTGAGCAGCGGAACGGTCAGAACCATATTGGTTGTATTGTTCGTTCGCTTTGTTCGTATAATCAGAAATCTGATTTTGGAAATCATGCGAATAATTGGCTTCGTCGCCGGTGAAAGTGTGTGTTGTTTGTCCAGAGCCTGCCATATTGTTATTTTGTCCTTTCGTGCCACGGCTCGTGCGCCTATGCGGCTACTTTATTTTATTATAGCACAAACGGAAACAAAAGCAAAATAATTTGTCAATGCGACGATAAATATGCCAACCGACCCAATATACCACCGGCATTGACGATTTCGGCGGTCTTTTTTGCCTCTTGCTGACGATAATACGAATTGACCAATGATTGTGCCAAACGTTCTTTGCTTTGTCGGCTTTGTAATTCCAATTCCGCCATGCGACGTTGGTATTGTTCCATGCGTGCGGTGTTTTCGTATGATAATTGAACCATATACCGGTTGAACGCGTCCTCGGCTTGCGCCCGCGCATACGCATTTTTGATATTCGCTTGATTCCATTGCCAATTCCGATAATCTTGTTGGACGTCCCATTTTAATGATTCCGCACTCAACACATTTTCGGTCGCTTGTTGGAATAACCCGGTATTGGTTGCCCATTGTAATGACAATGATTCCAATGTTGATTTTTGTTCGCCGTATAATTTTTCGGCATACGCGTTGGCATTTTCGCGCGCCCTGTCCCATACCTCTTTGTTTACGTCAACTTGTTCACGTCGCGTGTCCATTGTTTTGCCCCATTGGTTTGCGGCGGCATTGTATGCCAATTCTCGCCGTTGTTGCGACATGACCACGCCGGAATTACGCGCCAACGTGGACGGCAATGCGTCAAGCATTTGTTCGGTTGCGGAAACGGCATATTTTGCCTTTTCGTAGTTTTCAATGGCGGTAGTCACCCCGTATTTGTTCTCGCCCTCGTCGTTCAATGACGAATAATCCCGCATATTGCCAAAAAACGTGTCATACGAATCTTGTGATTGTTGGCGTTTGGAATCAGCGTCGGAACGTTCTTGGATTGCGCTGTCAATTTTGCGTTGTGCGTCCGCAATACGATTCACGAACGATTGGTCATAAAAATCGTCCGCCGAATAGTGAACCGACGATAATTGCTTGTATTCGTTCCATATTGCTTGTGAACTTGTCATTTTACAATAACTCCTCTATTGGAAACGGACATAAATATACAGTTATATTATACACCGAACCGGTATATTGCGTTGATACCTTGACGCGCTCCTGTATGTCGTCCGACGTGCTACCGCCGTATGTGAACTTGGCACGACGGATTGTGTCCGACCATAAATATGTGCGGTAGAAATAAATGTATTCGTCGTCAATTTCAACGGAAATTGGGTCGGGTATGTAAAATTGGTTTATGTAATCCTGGTCATACAAAGGACCATACGGCATTGTCATGACGGATTTTGGGTATTCATACGCCCATGTGGTGTTCGCGAAATCCGTTGCGGTCAACATTGCCACCGGCGGCGCATACGACGGGTATGACGTATATGGAAACCATATATGACCGGTCATGTTCGGCGTCAATTCTTGACCGCTGTATTGTGACTTAATCAACGGCAACGTATAATCGCCGCCATACGAACCGGCGCGTTGTTTTTGCGTGATTTGGACACGAACCTCGGTATTTAATGAACCGGTGATTGTGGCATAACCGACCGGGCGGAAATTATAACCATGTTTGACCTTTTTGACCAATTCCTTTACATAACCCCAATCGGAGTTTTCGGCATAACCCCACGAATTTGACGGTGTTGGGTTCGGGTCGGAAATGCTCGCCGTGTGAAATGGCGACGTTTTGGCGTCGGTAATACGAAATGTTTTGAACGCACGTGGTTTGTGTGCCATATCAAACCCGAAAATCGGATTTTTGGCGTTGATTGCGACCTTATTTGTCGCGTCATGTGTTTTGAATCCGTAATCGCTCATGATATTGTAAACTCCTCTAAATCCGGCGCGACCATTGGTGTTCGTAATATAACCATTGACATTTTCGCCCGCTCAAACGCCGCACCCGCTTGGTCAATGAACTGATACCGACCGGCGACCGTGCCACCGACCTGACCCGTTGGGTATTCCATGAACTTTCCCGAACCGCTACCAGAACCGGCATAAAATCCAAACGGTTCATAATCCGTGATATTGGTGACTGTTTGCGAGTTGTTGTCGCGTGGAACTGCCCATGCGCATGTCGGATTCGTCCCCGGTTGTTCGTTCAACAAATCCGACGTCATGGATTTTTCGGTTTTGACCGCCATGACCAATTTTGATTGAATTGACGTGTTTAATCCGCAACCGCGTGTTTCGCCGGCTTCCGGCATGCGTTTCCGTGTGCGCGAAATGGATTTGATACCATAATTTTTGGTATTCCCGTCGTAATACGACGCTTTTGACGTGTATGGGTAATCCGCGTCTTCGCGTATGTCCACATTGGTCAACAAATAATACCCCGGACGGTCGGAAACATATTTTGATTTGAAAAACAACGGGACATACCCCAAACCATGATATATCTTGTATTGTTTACGCAACAAATGGTATTCGTAATCGGTTGTGTCCATGTATGTGTATGTAATGCCCGGTAAATATAGCCATTTTTCGTCCACGGCACAATTCCAATCACCCAATCCCTCATTTTGTTCGTCAACGTAAACCCACCCCGCCGGTATGTTTTGCGTTTCGTCAACCGCGACCACTTTGTTGTCCTCGGAAATAACTTTGACGATTTGGATTATACGCCAACCGGAATTGAACAACAAGTTTGAATCACCGGACGTTTCGGCGTCAAAACCATTACGTGCGACACGCACGCCGTAATCGCCACGCTCAACGGGTTTGTAATCGTTGTATGGTAGTCCGCTTGCCGTTTTTGACATAATCACTCCTAAAACTTGCCTTTACCATAGCCCATTACCATGACCTTTCGTCCGTTGGAATCCACGACTTGTATTTGCCCACGGACTTGTTGATTTCCCCGTAAATTACCGGTTCGGATTTTCCCGGTGTCAAAGCCGTATGTTTCGGCGTTTGCAGAAATTGGAACGTCAGAAACCGACCGAAAACCGTTTAATGGTTTGCGGACGGTGCCTTGACCCAATGGGCGGATTACGTCCGCCACTTTGTCGTTGTAGCCGTAATTGGCGGAATTGTAATCGCTGGACATTATATTTTCCTTTCCTCGTTCAATACCCTTATTTCTGCCGAAACTTGTTTAATGACCGGCGTTTCCATGCCATTTTCGGTCGTGCCAATGAACCCGTATTGGAACTCATGTATGCGTTGGTTGACTTCGCAACGGACAGAACGGTCGCCCGCAACTGCCGTGTGTGGACCTTTACACCATGTTTCGCCGTTGATTACAACGGTTTCGTATTCACCAGACGACACCGGTTGGACGTCGCCCTCGTCAATACGGAATATCGGCGTGATTGTCGTATTTTCCGGTAATGCGTCAAAGTATATGCCAATGCGCAAACTTTCCTTTTCCAATATCGGCGAACCGGCGTCATAGCATAATGACGTCCAATAAAATGTTTCCGCCGTGCCGGACAAATTGTCAACGGTTGCCAACGCTGGGTCAACAATCGGGTTGTTGTTTTCGTCATACGTGGTTATTTCATACCCGTAAAATAGAGTGTCGCCAAAATTATACACGCACCCCAAACGCAACGTTTGTTCGTCGGTGTTGTATTGTGGGTCTGCACCCGGTATGGTGTAATTATGTGTAAAGCAATTCGGGTAATTCTTGTCAATACTACCCCAACCGTAAATGCCAAAACGCGTCTTTTTGGACGTAGTTGTGGACGGGAAACCGACCAACATTATTTCGCGACGGGTTGTAATCATATTTGGGAATACGTCGGAAACGGTGTTAATGCCGGAAAACTCGCTGTCCGTTCCTTTCATGGTGCGAACCTTAATCAACTCTTTACCGCCGGTGTAAGCATACAATGCGCCGTTTATAATCACGTATGTAATGTTGGCGTAGTTGTAAATACAACGTGGCGACCCCATATTACACTCAATGCTGAAATTAGGACCGTCCGATTCGCCGTCCCAGAAATACAATTTGCCGGCTTGGAATCCGCGTGTGGAATCTTGGCTGTATTTTTCCGCGCCAATCACGATATATTCGTCTGATGTAGCGATTGAACATACCTCAAATCCGTCGTCCAAACGCAAACGGTGTGGCAGATACATTGTATCGTCAATATAATTGTGTAATGCTTGCCCTTGTAATTCGGCGACGTATTGACCATTGCCAATATACACCGATTTATACGCGGCAATCGGGTGTTTTCCATTGTATGTATTACATAATGTGTGTCCGTATGCTTTCAAGCGCATGCCATAATATAATGACGAATCAGTAACGGTTTGTAATTCCCAACCGGATTGCGACGCAACCACGTGTATGTGGTATTCACCGCCGGCTTCAATCAAATCGCCTGCCCACGGCACAACCGTCGTTTGGTTGTCAGCCGACATTGCGACGTTCGGGTTCGGTAATACCTCAAAATAATTATACGTCCCCGCGGTAATCGCTGACGCCGCCTTTGTATTGGATTCGGCGACCACGTTGTTGTATTGGTCATGAATCACAACCTTGATATTACCCGAACCTTTGGTTTTAATGTAAACCCCAACTTGCGCAACCGGTGAAATGCCCGGCAAGAATAATGCTTTGTCCGCGTTTGTTTCGGAAATGGTTGTCGGGCAATTATAATCATAAAATGTCGGTGTAATGTCGTCCGTCGCGTTTCGTGGCACGTCTGGGTTGGAAACAAAGTTGCCGGCATAATTGACCGTGATTGAATTGTCAATATATTCGCTGTTGTCTTGTATGTATTCAAACGTATTCGTTGCGCGTGCGCTGTTGCGTGGGTTTACAATCAGACCATACGAAAACAACGTGTGGCGTGCGTCCGTAAACCATAACGCGTCATGTTTCGCAAAATATACCAATCCATGACCGGACGACAATGCGGTGTTGTTGACCGCAGACACAACGTTTGACGCGTTTATTGAATACAATTTGCCTTTTTCGTCCAATGCCCATATCGTGCCGTCTTTGGTCTGTGCCATTGCGGTAATCAAACCGGTAATGACATTGTTGTCGTCAATTTCCCGTGATTGCGGCAAAACCGTCATTTGGGACGGTGATTTGCGCACGTCCAACGACACGCCGTCGTAATAACTGTTTTCAATACCAATTTTGCGGTCGGTTGATAATCCGCCATAAAACTCGGTGTTTCCCACCAATCGTGAACCCGTATCGCCAACTGCCATATTACACCCCCTCGGTTAAGGTTGAATTGGCAAAAACGTCGCCAATCGTCGGCATGCGTTTTGCGCCCGGTGTAATCACCCCCGAAACGGTTTTGTTGCCATAACGGGTTTTGTATTGTTCCATTGCCTGTTCAAACAACGTGCGATACATTGCCGCGGAATCGGTGTCTTTGCGCATTGCGTAGAAATTGAAACATGCGTAATTGACCGCCGCCTCGTGGAACTCCTCGGGGTATGGTGGAACTTGACCAATTTTGAACGGCGCGTTGGTTGCGTCGTTGCCCAAATAATTGTTTTCTAATTTGGCGTGTTGACCGTCAATCACTTTTTGGATTTTGTAATAATTCCCGTCCTTGCCGTCGGTGCGGAACGCATACCAATTTTCTTCCATATATGGTGCGAATACGTCAACGAGTTGGTTGTTGTCGTCGCGTAATGTGGATTCAATAGTGACGCTGTCTTGTGATACGTTAGCGGTGAACGATATATCTTCAACGCCCATGTCGCGTATGCGTGGTTCATACGCCACAATCAAACCGTCGGTGATATTTTCCGCCGGTGTTGGGTAAATCCCGATTTCGTCATTGCCACGAATAAAGAAATGCGTTGGGAACATACCGCTGTGTGGGTATGAGTTCATTTTGTTCCACTCATGTTCCGAACGAACCTCGGTCAACGGCATGATTACGTTTGAACCGTTGGATTGGCGGCAACGAACCTCGGCAACCCTATACATATCACTCGCGATTTGATAGTATTGTTTGCCCGACGTCAAATCCGCGCTTTTTTCCTTACGCGTCCACGGACGACGCGACGCATTTTGGAATAACTTGTCGGCGTTGTTGATATTCGCCACAATGTAATCCATTTCCTTTTCTTCGTAATGGATTCCGCATTTTTTGGCTGCCATTTGTTTTCGTTGCGTAAATGTTAGCATTTTGTATTCTCCTTATTGTTATTATAGCATATTTTGAATTACTCGCCACCCCCACCAACCAAGTATTGCTTGTAATGCCACGTTTCCGGTTGTTTTTCGTCCTTATTCCACGTTTCGGGCGTTTTCGTGGAATATGGATTGTCCTTATTCCACTTTTCGGGGTTTTCTTTTAATATGGACGATTCCGACCACGTGTCCGGCGTTGCCTTTGTGGTTTCGTCCCAATCGCTTGGCGCGGATTTTTCTGATTCCGTCCATGATTGTTTCGTTTTCGCGTTTTCCGACCAATCGGACGGTGCGGATTTTGCGACGTTGTCCCATTGCTGTTTTTCTTTGGCTGTTTCGCCCCATGTTTCCGGTTGTTTTTCGGGGTTGTCATAATTCCATGATTCCGGTTGTTTTGATTCGCCGTTCCATTGTTGCGCGGTTTTGTCGGCGTCGGATTTCCCCCATTTTTGCGGTTCTTTTTCCGGCATGGTGTCCACCACGCGAACAATACCCAATAAATCGCAATGACCGACACGATATATTTTGACGCGACCGGTGATTGTCGTTTGGTTTTTCTTTGAAACCTTTACTTGACCTTGAATCGTTGTCGTATTCGTTTTTCGGATTCGCACGCAACCGTTGATTGTTTTTGTGTCTGTGCGTTGAACGCGAACCACACCGGCAATCGTTTTGGTTTTTGTATGTTGAATACGTGCCGCGCCGGTAATCGTGGTTTGGCTCGTTTTGGCAATACGAACCACGCCGTCCAACGACGTTCGTAAATCGGTTGTAATGTTTACTTGACCGCCAATGGTGGCTGTGTTTGTATTTTCAATGCGAACCGCGCCTTGTATCGTTTCCGTGTTTGTATGTTGAATCCGTGTTTGACCGGTAATTTGTGTTGTTTGTGTTTTTTGTATTCGGACGACGCCGTTTACAGAAGTTTGGACGACAGAACCGGACGGAATTGCGCCGGCATACGACACGCCGCCGAACCAAACATTGCCGAATCCGCCACGCTGTGCCATTGTATTGACGTCCTTTCTTTATTATTCAATAACATAAATCATACCCATATTATAGCACAAAAACACCCCGACGTATTGCCGGAGTGTTTCATGTCTAGGTGGAATTATTTTTGACGTTCAATCACGTCGCCCGCGAATAAACCATAGCCACCCGTTGACGCCCACCCGTCGTAAACGGTCGGGTAAAGCATATATTTGGTGGATTTCCATGTTTTCGCATATTCGTTCATTGCCGCGCCCCACTTGATTTCACCCTCGCAACGTTTCATGATTGCGCCCAATGTGTCGCCCTTTTTGACCTCAATACGGTCGCAAGATTCAACAACCGGGGTTGGTTCTGGTTGTGGTTCGGGTTTAATGTATGACTTTGGACGGAACGCGCCCGCAAACGATTTCAACGAAATGTTGATAATGTTTGTCCTTGCGCCCATTGTGCTACCGGGGCAAAGACCGCCGCCTTGGTTTTGACCAAGTAATGCGATATAACCGTTGTTGTAATAGCCGATTGCCATGCCAACGTGTCCGTATGTTCCGTTATTGAAAATCACCCAATCGCCCGGTTGTAATTGTGCGGGGTCGGTAATCAACACAAAATCGTCGCCGGCATTTTGTTCTTTGCAGTTCCAAATACCTTTTGCCGCACCCGTTCCACACGTGGACAGATTGCGCCCGGCGTAATTTTGCCAATACAAATCCCCGAGGTCCCAACACTGTTCGTTGTAATAACCGTCGGTGTCCCAACAACCGCCCAATGTGTAGTCCTTGAACGCTTGTGGAGTTTCGGTTGGTGCGTAAATATAACGACCTTGTCCGCACTCCTCGCCCTCTGGACACTCTTTGGTGATATTGCTGGTGTCAACGGATTCAACCGTTGGCGCGTCAATGGTTTCAATGACGCCGTCCGCGGTTTCAATTTCCGTTGGCACGGATTCCGTGGACAATTCAATTTGGTTTTCCGATTCAATCTTGACAACTGTTTCGCCCTCGTCGTTGGTTTCAACGGTCAATACGGTTTTCCCAACCGCGCCGCCGAGAACGCCCAAAACGAGAATCACAATCGCCGCGATAATCTTTTTGATATTTTCACGCATATTTGATACTCCTTTCTTGGTTTGTTAATTGCGCTTATTGTTATTATACCACGTTCATAGTCTTTTGATAATTGTTTCCGTTGGTTTCGTTCCCCTGGAAACCAATTACAAAGCACACGACACGTTTTTTGCCCGTCATTACGTCCATTTCCATGTTGCGATAATATATCGGACGCACGTTGGTCAAATCACGTTTACACTTGAACCACTCGTAATGTTTGGTCGGGATTCCATATTTGTTGTTTTCGTCATAATACATGACCGGTCGTTTCGGGTTTTCAAACGACACCGTATATGCCTTGTCCTTATTTGACAATTTGAACTCCAACACCGGAACGTCCGGGTGTGATTCCACGTAATCCAAAAAATCCCGAAATGACGACGGGTTGTGGTCGCGTTTCGGGTCATGTTTTGAATACGTGTCGTCGGGTCGTTGACGCACAACGTGTCCGTTGGCGAATTTTGCCGACCATAAATACGAAAATAATTCGTAATCGTTTCGCATGTTATTGCTTACCTTTCCCTGCGCGTATGGCTTCCAAATACTGACCGTATATGTTTTCCGCCGCGCTCATTTTAGATTTTATTTCGTCGCGTTTATTCGTAAGTTGTTCAATTTCGCGCAACAATTCGCGTTTCCGTTCCGCCAATTCGTCATATTCTTGTTGTAAATCCAACAACGCATTGTTCCCTTGCTCAACGGAATCGTCAATTTGTTTTTGTGTGGCGCGCAGGAGTTGCCGCAACGTGGACAACTCCTTTCGCCCTTTGGTCAATTCGTTTAGATTAGGCGTTTCCACCGTCGGTCAACCCCAAATCGTTTTCCAACGCGGCACGTGCGTCCTCGTCTGTTTCAACGACCTTATTGCTTGCGTTCGGGTCATAAATGCCGTCATAAACTTTGGTCATGAACTCACGGAAATACACCATATTATTCATGGCTTGCGGGTCGCGGGTAATTTGCGCCCATTGTTTGAAAAAGCGTGTCAAACCGATATATGCTTCCCAACCCTGCAACACAACGGATTCGCCGGCATGTAATATACGGGTTTTTTGGAACTCACGACCGACACCATAAACGCGTCGCGTTTCTGCGCTTGGCTGTTCAACGCGAATATCTTTCGGGTCGGAATATACCCAACCGGTATTGAAATCAAACGGGTTTTTGATTCGGACAAGGTCGGTTGGTGCGAAATATGTGTGTAATATCTCGTCAATCGTCATACGACCGCCCGCGCCGCCGTTTGAGTTGTTTAATTCTGGGGACGAACCGGACAATAATTGTTCACGCAAAATTGCGTCGTCAGCCGCGTTCTGCGCGGTTTTTGGTGCGGACTTTGGTTTTGATACCGCTTTTGGTTTTTCAACGCGTTCTGGCGCGTTTTGTGCGGTTTCCGTGGATTTTTCAACCGTGGTTTCCGCCTTTGTCGTTTTTTGGCTGTTATTACTCATGGTTTTTCCTTTCTTAATCTAAATCTTGTAATACACGGTCAAGCACGTCTTGCGTTGACATGCCCGGACGGTAGTATTTGCGTTTATTGTCGCCGGATTCTTCCGCGGCGGTTTTATTGGTTGATTTGTTATTGCCCGCAACCTTTTTGGCAATGTTTTTTCGTTCTTCGTCGCCTTTGGCTTTGGTATTCGTTTCCGGTTTCTTGAAATCGTCCGGGTGTTCCGCACGGTATAATACCAATGCGTCATGGACGGACAGTTTGACGCCCTGTGCCGCGCGTTGCGCTTGATAACCCAACACTTTGTTGATTACGGCAACGGCGGGGTCGGTATTGAACTCCGGCGTATTTGGTTGTGATTTTGGCGTTGGCAAATCACCGGTCTTTTGTAAATCGGTGACTTCGCGAATAATGGCACGTGCTTGTTCACGTTGTTGTGCCGACACTTGTTGCTGTCGGGCTTGCCCTTGAATCGCATTTGCCATTTGTTGTGCCATGTTTTCCTGCGCTTGAATATCATTGGTATATTGCGCGCGGGCTTTGTCGCTTGCGAACTCAAAATCGTCCGGTAGTTGTTCCGGTGTCTTGATTTTGACGTCGCCGTCTTTACCACGCACGGTAATAAACGGCAACCGCGAATAAATAATCTTATTCATTGGTGGCATTGCGCCCCATGTGTCCGCGTCCAATTCTTTTGGTTTCGGAATCGCGTTGATTGCGTCCATGCGGCGTTTCGCTTCTTCTTCCGCCTTTTTCTTTTCGTCGTCCGCGTTGTCGTCGGATTTGTTTTTGGAATAACCGCGTTTTTTCGCAAGTTCCTCAAACTCCTCGTCTGTCATTTCGTCGGGGTTTTTCTTGGTTTCTTTTTTGTCGTCCGATTCGGATTCGTCATTGTCTTCGGAATCGTCGTCGTCAGACTTTTCGTCGGCGTCGTCGGTTTTTTCGTCGTCCGAATCGCCACCGTCGTTGTCGTCGGTGTTTTGTTCGGATTCGGTGTCGCCCTCGTCGTCGGCGTCATTGTCGCCACCGTCGGCATTGTTGGACGTATCTTTTTCGTCCGCGCCGTCATTGGTGGTGTCATTTTCGTTGTTCGCGTCTTTGGCTTCTTCACGTTCCAACGCGTTCAACGCAATTTCTGTCAAGTCGTTCATGGCTGATTGCCTTTCCTTTAAGTTGTTAATGGTTTAATTATATCAGACCATTAGCGAAATGTCTATTGCGCGCTTAATAATGAGCCCAATTCGCCGCCCGGTTGCGCCATTTGTTCAACCGGTGGAACGGCATTTTGAATACCCATTGCCATATCGCCACCCATTTGTTGAGGTGCTGGCATACCGCCTTGCGCCATGAGTTGTTCACCCGTTGGCATTGGTGGTTGTCCGCCCATTGGCGGCATACCGACCGGCATTTGTGGTTGTTGCGGAACCTCTGGAACGTCTGGCGTAACTGGCATATTCGGGTCAACCAATAATCCCGCCATTGACGCTTCTTGTAATTTGACACGTGTGGACAATAATTGGACTTCCTCTTGAATATGTGCCAACATTTTTTCTTGGCGTTGGCGTGGTGCGTATAGGAATTTGTCGGTCGTGATTTGCGCGCGGTGTGCCAATATATGTTCGGCGTCCACGTCGTCATGACCTTTTACGTCCTCGCCGTTCATAATACAAGCAAAGTCAATATATGCCATGCGGTTTTGGTTTTCTTGTTTGACGTCTTCCGATAATGATTCCGGCGACATTTTGAATTTGACCAATGTTTCATATCGTTGGTCGGCGTTCTTCATGCCGAGGTCTTTGAATAGGTTGTATGGGTCAATCAAACCAAGACGTGCCAACATCATTGCGATATTTTCTTGACGGTATTTGTCTTGTTTCATGGTCGTGCCATGTTCAACGGAAACGTATGCCACGTCCGGGATTCGTTCGCGGGACAATTCAACGGAAATGAACTTGCCGTCATTATCGCGACATGCGAAATTGTGCGGTTCGTTATACCAAACTTTGAACATTTGGACAAGTAATTTGTAATAACGGTCAAGCCCACGTTCCAATGCGCGAATAATTGCGTCTTGGCGACCGGACGCTTGCGACGTCACTATTTGCGTTTCACCCAATGTGGATTGCGTGGAATCGGTTGACCCACGGAATTGTGCCGGTGTTCCCATGATTTCGTGGATTGCGTTTTTGACGTCTTGTTTGTCGTTCAATACATAATTCGGCAATAAATGTGGTTCAATACTACCAAACGAACTTGTGATTGGCTGTCCTTCTTCGGTTTGTAATAACAGAACTTGGTTCGGGTCGCGCGTAATGTTTTCCGCTTCGTCCGACGTAATCGCATTGGATTTCAACACCAAAATTGCGTTTGCGGTGTCGGCATTTTCAACGATTTGGCGACCGCGTTTGTTCAAAATATCTTGTAATGGTATGGCTTGTTCAAATGGCGACGTTTGGTCAATCACGTGCGAGCCGTCGTTCATATAATTGAACAAAACGTATGGTTTTTGCGCACGTGGCAAATAATTCGTCACTTGGACGCCGTCTTCGTCATACAAATAATTCGGGTTTTTGGATTTGCCCAACATAAGTTCGTCCATATACCATGCGACGCACTCGGTTTCGCCGTCGTCGTCAATTTGGGTGAACCAAACCTCTTTATACGCATAAATACTATTCATGAGTTTCGGCGTTTTGCGGACGCGGTCAACCTTTTCCATGATTTCGTTTTCTTTTTCCGGGAACATGTTTATGATTTGTTGTAATGTCGCTGAACATAATTCGCAAATAAACAATGGGTTGTCGCCTTGTTTACATGATTTGTCAAATACAATCTTTTCCGGGTCAATGGCACGTGGCACGACGTCCTGCATTTCTTCGTCCCAATACAATTTCAACACGCCAACGTATTTCATGAACATGGCGCGTTCAACGTGTTCAATTTTTGTTGCCAATTCGTGTTTTTGGCTGTGGACGTTCAATGCCCACTCCAATTCTTCCGCCATTGTCTTTGATTCCGTCGTATCATTTGCCGGTAATACCTCGGCAGACGGGTCTTGCGACGTGGTGTATGCGGTAATGGTTTCGGTTGCGACGAACAACTCGTTGTCAATAAATGGAACTTGGAAATTATACAATTTTGATTTGTCAATTTGGCGTCCGAGGTAGTATTGGTTGTTGCGTTTGCGGCGTTCGGTCAAATTATAGCCGGTTTTGTCGTCCCAAAACGCTTGTGATTCCTTTTCCCAACGCTTAAAATTGTTGATAAGGTCGCGGTCGGGAACGTCAATGGACAATACGGGCAATTCTTCCCGCAACCCGGTTTCGCGATTTTGATTTTCATTGTCGTCGTAATCGTTCATAATGTTTTTTCCTTTGATTACAATTATAGCACAAACGCAATGTTGTGTCTAATTCTTATCGCAACGGGGGTGGGAATAAGAAAACGGGCGGTCATTGACCACCCGCATAAAACTTTGCGACTACGTCGCGTTGCCATTTCAACACTGATACTGTTGCCGGGCATTTTCCGTCCCATAATGAAATCAACAAATCCAAGCGTTTTTCCACGGAATCGTTGACAATGTCAATCGCGCCGATTTTTTCCAATCGGACAATTTCATTGTATGCCATACGGCACTCCGCACCGTTCGGGGTTGGAACGTCGTGTATTTTGGCGTGTATTTCGCGGTGTAATGTTGCTTGTGGTATGTATTTCCCCATATATGGGTGTTGCCTTAACAATTTCGCATACCCTTGTTTCCAATGCCTACCTTGAAATAACAAATGGTGGAAATCCTTGCGGTTGTAATCAACGTGTGGTTTCCGTTTGCGATTGCGTTTCTTGCTCACACATAACACCCCCTTCCGTGAATAATGGCTGATAATGTGCGCCGATACCGGTTATGTTCTATTATACCATTATTTTTGGAACAAAAACTTATAAATACAATCGCAACCACGACATTTTTGTTCAACCACGTTCATGCCAGAAACCATTTCGCGTTGGGTTTCCGGGTCATACCCGTCGCCAAACGATATGGATTTGACGTGCGCATTGACCTTACAAAGCATGCGCGAACAGTTAATACAACGTATTTCGCACAATTTTGGCAGGTCGTCTTCATATAACAAGATTGTAATTGGCTTATTTTGTTTCATGCCACAATTATACCACAACCGCAATAAAAAGTCCCGCCCGAAACTGCGAGGAACGGGCGGGGTTGTTGAGAATTTGTATGTTTATGACCAAATAATTTTTATTTTGTAAGTTCGGCGCACAATGTCGCGTGTGCCGTAGAGTTTATTGGGAGGTGTGTTTACCTATAATGTGCGCAACGCTCATTGGTGGGTTAATGACCATTGTGATTCCATTATATCATTTCGCTTGTGGTTGTCAATGGGTTCGCCAATCACCGCCCGTGTTTCGGTTGGCTTTGCGCACCATTTCGGACGGGTCAAGTCCAATATCGCCCATTGTATCACCCGACATATAGCCGGTTTGTGGTTTCCCGACCAATTCGGATTTGTGGACAAGTTCGCCGGCTTTTCGCTCGGACAGCCAACGCAACCCATACGACCAACCGTCATACGGGTTTGTCAAATCGTGGTCTGTTTCCACGTCAATTTCTTCTTTGCGTGTTTCGTCATACACCAACGCCGGCAATACTTGAATCAAATGGCGACATGATTTGAATATCTTTGCGCATGGGTCGGCTCGCAAGTATTTGTGCGTGGCATGTTGACGAATCGCACGTGAACCCGCCTCGCGTGATATTTTCTTCATGATTGGTTGTTTGTCCGGTGGCAATTTGTTCAATTCCGCAATAATATCGTCAATCGGCGACGATTTGCCGTTTTTCCTGTCTTCCATATCGGACGGGTAAACGAAATAGTCAATCCGTTGTTCGGACGTTTCCAAATACTCGCGTATTTCCGAACCCCACTCGGACGCCAATTTTTGATTCCCGACCATTTCCTTATACGTGATTGGTCGCCCGTCAATCAACGCGGTAAAATATATCGCCGTGTCGTCGGAATAACCCCAGTCCATGCTTATTATTTTCACGGCGTCGTTGAATTGTTGCGTGGTCGTGCCAATGTCCGCAAAATTGTTGATTACGTGTTTGGAACGGTCAAACTCGGTAAATACTTGACCGGCGAATACTGACCAATCGCCATGTCGCCATGCGTTGTATAATGCTTCGTCGGTGGTTTTCAAACCCTCTAACATTTTCATGTATTCCGGGTCGTTTTCGGTCAATATCGGGTTGTCGTCAATCGTTGCCGGCACGAAACAACGCCACGTTTGTTCCACTTTGTCGTATATTTCGTTCCACACGGTTAGACGTTTTTTGCCGTCGTCCGTTTCCCACGGGTATTGACGTTGCCACCATTGGACGCGGTCGGATTCCAACAACACGTCGCCGTTGTCCAATACCGTGCGTTCGTATTCGTCTTGGTTCACGTCAATCGGTTCAACAAATCGTTTTTTGACCCAACCCATACCCACACCACCGGGGTTTGCGGTCAATATCATTTGCGGTTTCAATTCCTTGTATTTGGAACGGCACGACGACATGATTTGTTTGTATAATAATTCGCTTGGAATCTGCGTCAACTCCTCAATCGCGATACGCGAGAATTGCTGACCCTGATATTTTATGAACGACGTTTTGTCGTGTAAATGACCACCACGAATCATTGCGCCTTTGGCTTGTAATGCGTTCTTGCCGAAACGCAACACCATTGGCGAACGACGCACGACAACGGACGCATATTGGTATAATTCCTCACAACGCACGCAGTAATCGGTCAAATCGTCCGCGTTCTTACGCAACACCAAACCTTGAAAATGTGGGTTGCCGATTCGTTCCGCCATGACAATAATTGACCACTCCGTTTTGCCTGGTCCTCGCGCGCCGCCAAAAAGAATCTCACGGTATTTGTCCGTAAACATTGTCAATCGGCATGCCAACGTTTGAGGTCCCGGTAATGGTGTCCAATACCCCGCCGCCTTTGCCGCCGCAACTTGTTTTTTGTCAACCGGCGCGAATAAATCCATGATAATTCCTATGGCGTAAATACACCCTTAATAAATGCGTCTTTCGTGTCTTGGTCGTCGGTCAAATCCACTTGTGGTTGGATTGGTTTGCCGAATATACGGTCAAGGATTTGCGACAACGTATTCATGCCGTCTTTGCCGGACAATCCACGCGCCGCCACTTGTAATACAAATCCATATTCGCCCAATTCCTCACTCGACGCGTCCAATATCGCACGTGCGTCGTCTTTGGACGAACACAACATGGCTTCATACAACCGTGCGTATATTTTTTCCTGCGCGTCCTTTGGTATGGATTTGATTGTATTGACCCATTTTGGTAAACGCCCACGATTCGCCGGTTGGTTGGTTGAACTGAATTGCGTTTTTTTGCCTTTTTCAAGGTTTTTCATACGTTTTTGAACGCCGGACATTTTCGCCGTTTTTTCACCGTTTTTCGTCATACCCACCCCCTATACGGACACCACACAAAATTACCCGTTCGTATTGACAGAAAATTACCGCATTTTTTCGGCATTGTCCGCGTCGTAATGATTACCGGAACATTGAGCCGAACGAAACCAAACGCGGTCGTTGGTTGTATTTTTTCGCCAATTCCCGTGCTTTGTCGTTGATTCGTTTGATTACCGGTTCGGCTTGGATTTTGGCTTGTTCGTATGAAATGTTGCCCAACGCCAAATCCATTTTGATTCGGTTGATAATTTCTCGGTTTTCTTGCGCTTGTTTTTCCATACCCTAATCTTATCATAGGGCTTATGGGTGCGTCAAGGGTTTTATTCGTCGTCGTCATTTTCAACCTCGCTTTCCTCGTCCACAAACTCCGGGAAATTGTTTTTGATATTTTTTGGATTCCCTTTGTAAAATACAAGCACGTTTTGGTGGACCTTGCAGACCTTGCGCGACGCATTGAATTGACGGGACGCCCGCATTGCCGCGGTTGATACCGAATTGACCAATATGATTTCGTTGTAATACACGCACCCCGCGTCCACAAACGCGTCTATGGTGTCTTGGACGAATCCGCGATACTCCCCCCCCCGTTTGTTGTCGCGAACCTCGCCAACCACGAATACCGCAAAACGGTCGTCTTTCAAATGTAATACGGCTTTGTTGATTATTCTGCGATATGTGCTTTTGAATTGGTCATACGACATATTGGACAAATCTGCCGGGTCGTCCGAATATACCTCTAAATCTGCGTATGGTGGGCAACTGAATATCATATCGTATTCGCCCTTTAATGTGTCCAACGTTTTGTCCGAATCGCCGGTAATCCAATCCGCCGGTTCGTCGTCCGGTGTCAAAATGTCCTCGGCTTGTTTTTTGTTGGCGTCCACCTGTTCGCCGCGTAATTCCAATCCGGTGTATGGGTGTCCGGTTCGTGCCGCCACGATACCACGCACAGAACCGCCCGCAAATGGGTCAATTACCGTGCCGCCGTCCACGTTGAACCAATCATACATAAGTTCGCACAAAAACGGGTCAAATACCGACGTGCCATTGGATTTTGTGCCGGCGCGTTCCGCCATATCTGCGAATCCGCCCAACAATCCGCCGTCGCGTCCTTGTTCGGATTCAATACCCAAATCTAACCAAAACTTTTTGCGGTCTTGCCAATAACCCTGTCGTGTTTCCAATACGGACAATGGCGGTGCGCCAAACTTGCGAACCAACCCGCCCGTGTCCGGGTCGTCGTTGTCGTATTCCTTTTCTGATTTTGGCGTCCAATCGGTTTCCAACCCCCAACCGTCCAAATCCAAATCGTCCCAATGGTTCGCCAATTCGTCCCAATCCCAATCACCGTTTGCGATATTGTCTTTGATTACGAATTGTCGTTTTTGTTCGTCGGTCAATCCGAATACTTGTTTGACCGGTATTGTTTCGTCGCCGTTCGCCAACGCCGCCTTTACGCGTTGGTGTCCGCCCAATATAACATTGTTTTCGTCAATGACGACCTCGCGTATGTCCAACATTTCGGGAAATTCTTTTAATGATTTCTTTAATTTCGCGAAGTCTTTTTTTGATATTTGACGCGGGTTGTGTTCCGTTTCGGTCAAGTCCGAAATACGGGCGTCATATATTTTCGTTTCAAGTTTTGCCACGGCTGCCTGCCTTTCGTGCTTATTTTGTTAATGTTTATGGCTTAATTATAGCACTTTTCGTCAATTTCACAACCAACCAAAAATGCGCCCTCGCAGTAATGTGGCGCATTTTTAGACATATAAACTCTCAACGTTTTGTGTAAGACGTGGGTTGGTGATATTTTGGCATTTTCCCAACCGCACAAGGTCATACACTTGCCATGACCCCGTAATATCAACGTTTGGACACCGAATCTTGCTTGCGCATATCTCGGTGGGTCATGTTTCTATTCTATCATACCGTTTATGTTATTTCAAGACCTTTTTTGGCATTTTCGTTTGACTTTTCCACAGTTTCGTTGTCAATATACGTTGTTCCCTTTGCCAAATTACATTTTTTGTGTGCGAGTTGACAGTTTTTGTAAACCGTCGCACCGCCCAATGAACGCGGTATAATATGGTCAATCGTCAATTCGTATTCATGTTCAATCGGTTTTCCGCATAACGCACACACCATACCGTGTTCGGCAACCAAACGTTGACGAATATATTGTAAATGCCGGCGGTCGGCTGTTGCGATTCCATATCGCACCCGTGCGCCGGTGGTGTATTTCTTAATCATATCAAAACACCTCGTCGTCGTCAAATTGGATTCGTTGCGCATATTCTTTGACAAACGCAATCGCCTCGTCTGCACCATAACATACTTTGGTCGGGATTCCGGCGCGTTCGTAAATCTTACCCCATTTGCGCTGTTCGGTTGACGTTGTTGACCCGCCACCGCGTTGTCGTTTCATTTCAATTCGCAATTCCTGGTAAGTTCCAATTTCGCCGTCCACGTCATATATCGGCACAAACAATTCGTAATCCCACACACCACGCTTTTGACCCATGCGACGCAATTTCGCCCCACGAATCACGGCGTCTTTTTTGGACGACCGCGATTCATTGGCGACATGGGCGTATTCAATGTCCGGTGCGTATTTGTCCAACCAATCCACGAAATTAAAGCACTCTACGTCCTCAATCGGCACGGTCTTTTTGGACTTTGCCGTTTTTCGCGTTTTAGCGGGCGTTCTGGGCGTTTTTGAACGACGGACGGGTGTTGATACCTTTTTCGTCGTTCGGACGCCCACACGACGCGCTGACGCGGTCTTTTTAGTAGCCATACTTAATATCTCCCGTGATTTCCGCCATTTGGCGGACGTGTGCGCTTAGTTGGTTGTATTTGTTGGCTTCCTCGTGTAATTCAATGTGATTGCGTAATGAACGGTCTCCGCGTTCTGCGACCTCAACCTCGGACAATTTTTTTTCCGTGCGCCAAGTTTGTAATATCTTTACGCCACAATACGGACAATCCACGCATGTAATTGTTTCAATTTGTTTTTTCATTTTTAATCCTTTACTATTTTGTAAATGAATACCAGCACGGAAATAATCGCTACAACTATTGCCCAAGTCAAACTTATTTCAAATGTGATATTACCTTCCATTATTTGTCCCCTTTCGTTTGTCGCAATACTCGTCAATTATTCGTTCCGACAATTTTTCAACAACACGTTTCCGCAACTCGTCGTCTGAAATATATGCTTTTTCCATTACGATTGCGCCATATTTTTCAATGAATTGGTCGGACAATTTGTCGGCGATTTGTTCACACGTCAAATCAAGGATTTCGTCGCGCAACAAATCCATTGTAAACTTGTATTTGATTCCTTGTGGGTCGTCCATTATTCTACCCTTTCCATTTTATCAAGCGGGACTGCCCGCATTTGGATTTGTTTGCCTTGCTTGGTTGTCATTGGCTCAATCGGTGATTCGCATATTGCTTTGTTTGATACGTGATATATTCCTTTGTATGCGCCATATAGGATTTTGACGTCAACGCCCGTCCCACATGGTAAGCGATATTTTGCCAATAACACGACCCGGTCGCGGTATCGTGGTGCTCGTATTTCAATCATTTTGCGTTCTTTCCTTTCTTTGCCGACCGTAATTCGGCGGCTTTTTTGCTTGCTTTGATTGCGATTTCGCGTCGGCGTTCGGGGTTCATTTTGGCGAACCCCTTTGCGACACGGGCGCGCCCGCCCTTTTGTCCTGCCGCACTTAATGCGGCGCGTCGTTCAATACTATTCATTGTCAAACCCCACACGGCGGATTTCGTAGTATTTATCAAAACCCGGCATTATGCGGCGCATTGAATCCACCTCGTGTGCGGTAAACCAATCACGGCGTTTGTTGTTTTCGCCGATATGTTCCAAATGTAATACGTGGTCGGTTTTAATAATGAGTTTCCCGGCGATTGGGTCTTTCAATAATACTTGGTAAACCGGATTCCCTTTGCGCATTTTGCGTTGCGTCATAATGATTGTTTGGCGCACTTGGTGTTCAATGATTGTCGCAGCCTTACACTCACCGTATGCGTCAATCAAACCTTTTACCGTGATTGGTGTGTCTAATTGTTTTTTCATTATGCGTTCTCCTTTTTGTCGTCGGTTTCAATTTCTTTCACTTCAACCTTTAATATCGCCTCACGTGCGGCAATGAAATTGCCGTCGTCAAAATCGCAAAATTGTTTGCGCGTGTCGTTTAGTTTGTCCTCGCGAACGTCCCAATTATATCTTGCTTTGTATTCGTAGCATGAACCGTCCCGTAAGGTCACTTTGATTTCATATTTTGATTCTTGATTTTCCATTGTATTGTCCTTTCTTTTTAATAATTTGCGAACGGATTATTGCCGCCGTCGTCCGAACCCGACCCAAATATCGCGGCGAGTAGCAACCAACCGATTATGATTGCCAATATTCCCATATTTGATACTCCTTTCTTGCGTTTATGATTATGCTTTAATCTTATCATACCCATAAACCAAGTCAAGCCCTTTCGGGCTTGTTTTTGGTTTATTTTTCGTCGTCGTTTTCCACAACGTCGCCCTCAACAATGTCGTTGGCGTTTTCGGATTCCTCGGACGAACCCAACGACGCACCGTCAACGTCAATGTTGCGCGGATTGTCCATGTAATTGCCGTCTGCGTCCGCTTGGTCGGCGTCAATCGCCTTGCGCAATACGGAATCAACGGACAATGGCGCATACCGGTTCAATAATAGTTTCAACACGGTTTTTGACGCCATTGCCGGAAAATCCGTCTTCCATAATGCGTCGGAACGATTGAACGATTTTGAGTATTTTTTGCCATGCGCGTTCAATTCGTCCACGGTCATGTATAATGATTTTTCAAAACCGTTGGTCAATCGGAAAAATGCGATATACCCGACAACCTTTGCTTTTTCGCGTTCCGCGTCGTCGTCAATCCACTCAAATACGATTTCGCCGGATAATCGGTCGCGTCCTTTGATTTCTCCCTCGCGCACGTCGGTCGTGTTGATTGTCTTAAACAAACCGGAACGCTGTGCGAGTTGGACAAAACCTTTCCAACCGATTTGTAATTGTGGTTGATTCCCGTATGGTATGACCCATGCTTGCCCCAAATCCTTGTTGATTGGTAAATCCAACGACGCCGCCATAAGACACGTGTTGAATATGTCAACCGGATTACATTTATTGAAATTGGTGTTGGTGTTTACCAATGCCAATACCGACGAAATAAATTGTGGTGTGCGTTTCCCCAACGTTTCCTCAATTTTTTTCTTAAACGCCTCGTTGTGGGCGTAATCCGCGACGGTCAACGCCCGTTTCGCGGTGGTTGTTTTTGCGATTTCATTTGCCATTTGATACTCCTTTCTTTAATAACTTAAATCGCCTAATTCCACCCAATCCTCAATCAAGAAATTGGGCTTGCGGTCGCCAAACTCTTTAATCGCCGCCAAGCACGTATTCAATTTGTCAATGCCGTGGTTGACGAACTCTTGGTTGACGCACATATATTGGACACGATATGGTGGGACGGTTTCCGCCACGCAAAATACGTATTTCACAAAATCCATGTCGGATTGTAAATTACGCCCTTGCGTTGCCGCCGCAATGACCGAATACGTTGCGCATTGCAGGTCATAATGGTTGCGGAACACCCGGTATTTGAACGCGTCAAATTGTGCGGTGGTTTTCAAATCCAATACCGTTATGTAGTCGCGACCCTTGCTAATCTTTAAGGCGTCGGCTTTACCACGCACCGGTATTCCCGCCAATACTGCGTCCATTTCCACCTCGTGTTGGATTCCCTTGCCAAAAATGTAATCTTTGGAATATGGGTGGTTTTTGATATTCTCGGCAATTTCGCCAATCATGGCTTCTTCCGCCTCGGTCAAAATGATTTTACCTTTCGCAATTTGTTCTTTTTTCCACTCTTGCGATTCCTTTGTGCGGAAATTGTCGTATGGCGAAACGACGTATTGTTCGTCGCCGCCAAGTATGAATTGGTGAACCAATGACCCAATGTCAATCGCTTTGGATTCGGGTGCGGGCAATAAATGATTCTTCTTTGCCACCGCGTAATCTATGCCGGAATCCAAAATAACTTTCATTTGGGAATATGACCACTCGGGGCGGTCGTGATATTCCGCCCGTTTTTGTTTGGTTTGTTCCGTTAATGTTGGCATATTGTCCTTTCTTGCGTTTAATGTTTATGCTTCTATTTTACCATACCCATAAGCCACGTCAAGACTTTTTGCGTATAATTTTCCATAAAAGTTTTCCACCAAAATAAATGACGGCGGCAATCGGTAATACTACCGTCGCCACCGCCAATACGCAACCCATATATTCGGCGAAATCGTCCCACGTGTAGATTTCCAACCAATCAAGCATTATGAATCTCCGCGTAATATTCCCGGTATATTTTCACGAACGCCGCCGCGATTGCCGAGAATCCGTTTATTTCGCTCATGCCGGACATTGACATATATGTTTTGTCGTATTTGTAATCAACCGTAATTCCAATACTGCCGTGGATTTTGCCACCGTATATTTCCCACGCGAATATCACGGTTGCGTCGCGTTCGTCTTTGGTTTTGCGGATTATGTAAACTGGCGATTGGTCATTTATCATTTGCGATACAATTTCTTTTTTTGCCCATTTATCGTCATTGCCAATCGCCGTTCCCAAATTGACCATTGTTTTGACGAAATCCTGCATTAGACCGTCCATTATTGAACGTTCGTTGCCGTCAATGTTTTCAATCGGCAACACAATATCTTTGTTGTATTTCATTTGTTGGACTCCTTCCACGTTTCAAAATCCATTGGTTCTTCTTCCGCCGGCGTTTCGTCCAAATATTCTTCGTATTCGTCGTAATCGTCAACGGTTTGTTCAGCGATTTCCAATAATTCCTCAAACTCGTCGCGTTGCGCCAATAGCCAACGCGCGTCGTTTACGTCATTTTTTATGTCATACCCGCCGTGGCGGATTATTTCGTCTAATGATACGCTCATTTTAATAATTCCCTTTCATTGCCTCGCGGCGTTCGTTTTCATATTCCATTGCGTCATTGTCGCGGTCGCATATTTCTTCCGCGACGTCGTCCGCGATTTCGTCCATGATTCGTTTTGCGGTTTGTTCATACCATTTGTATTCCAATGCGTCGCCGTCATATTGCGCCAATTCTTCGGCAATATATTCCGCCATTGTCCCGTCATAAATGTCGTCAGTTTTCAACGCTTCGGATTCAATGTCGTAATGGTAGTCAATGACCTTTTTGACAATGTCCAAATCGCTTATGATTTGTTGAATCCCGCGGTATTTTAATTTTGATACTTTCATGTTGCGTTCCTTTCTTGCGTTTTAATTGCTTATGGTTCTATCTTACACCACCCATAAACCATTGTCAAGCATTTCGCCACCCCCGTTATACAAAAAAATAAACGACAATTTTTCGTTTATTTCGTGGCAATTTTCGTTGGGTTTGTTTTGCTTGGCTTAAATTGTTCATACCATGACATGTATTCGGCAACTTGGCGTGTGATTTTCCCATTGCCACCGTTTTTGTGGTAAATGGTGTATTCGTCTTCAATGTCGGTTCGGTTTTCCGGCATTTTACCCAAAACCTCGGCACGGATTATGTCTTGCGTAATCATATTTTGGATTGACGATTTGGCGTCGGCGCGTGCGTCGCGTCGTTCCTGGTCTTTACGGTCAATGTGCCGTTGTTTATTCAAATAAATGGTGGACAATGCCGTCGCTGTGGTAGGTATAATCGCAATCAAAGCCAAAACAATTTCTTTCATACTTTTATTGTAGCATTTTTTCACGTTTTTTCAATGCGGTTGTGGTTTTCCACTCATTTTCCACACTTTTTCGCATTATTTCCACAAGTTTTCCACAACTTTTTTATTGGGGTTTTATTGGGGTGGATTTCTGAGTTTTCCACATACCCTACTATTACAATAGAACTTAACTATTAGAATCTGATTAGCATATCACAAATCGTCAAAAACACAAGCATTTTTTTCTTGTATTTTTCACAACAAGTTTTCACTACCGTTTGTTGTGTAAAAGAGCCAAACGACGCGAAATAATGCGTTTTGACGTGGGTTTTGTGTTCCGGACGATTCCATGTTCATGTTTCGCCACAAAACGCCCAGAATCGCGGGAAAATGGCGAATTACGGGCATTTTCAACACAATGTGGTTGTGGTATAATTGAACCAAGCCAATTACCGAACTCCTTTCTTGCGTTCTTGGTGTTGCGGTAGTTGGCTTTCAATTTCCTTGTCGTCTAATGGTAGGACAAAAGGTTTTGGACCTTTCAATCGGGGTTCGAGTCCCTGCGAGGAAACCATGAACAAGAATTTTATTCACCAACCGGCGCAATCGTTCGCCGGATTTTTGATATTGTGTTTTGAAAACGGTTGTGCTATAATCGGAATTACAAACAACAAAGTCAAGAAAGGAGTATTGTATGTCAACAATAAATGAATCCGACGTCGTATTGGGACAAGGGTATTTGATTGTCATACCCGGTCGCGCGGATTCCGACATTGTGCGAACCGAGAAAAAATACGACCGGCATTTTATGGGCGAGGTCGTGCGGGCAAATGGCGGCGTGCTTAAACAACGCATTGAACACCGCGACATGGACAATAAAATCGAGAGCGTGGATTATTCATACGCAGAAGTCAAACGCGGCGACATTGTGTTCTACGACGATTCCGACGCCATTGAAACCCAAATGATTGTGGACGGCAAAAAGGAACGCGTGGAAATAATCGGCGTCATGTCTGTTGTCGCAATGGTCAATAAATCAAATTTGAAAGGGGGTGAACAATGAGCAAACCAACATACAACCGTTGTATCATGACCGGCGAAGACTTACGCGACGGGATTGACCGTGGCATGGCGGTCATATACGACGTGGCACGCACAGCATACGGCGTTCGTTCCGGTAATGTAATGATTGAAAACCGTGCTGACGCACCGACAATTTCGCATGACGGCGTTTCAAACATTGACGTATTGGAACGTAGCGACCCGATTGAGGACATGACGGTTGCGGTCGTCAAACAAGCGTCGCAACGCACGAACAAAACCGCTGGCGACGGCACAACATTGTCCGCGATTCTCGCATACCACCTATACAAACAAACCAAAGTCGCAATGGACAAAAACCATAAATCACCAATGATTATGGCGGAAAATATCAAATCCGCTGTTCCGGTGATTTTGGCGGCGATTGACAAACGCACCAAACGCAAATTGTCCGACAAATCATTGCGTGGCGTATGTGTCGTGTCCGCTGGCGACGAATCGTTGGGCGAAATGATATATGACGTGGTCAAAACCGTTGGCGAATTTGGCGGCGTGAACGTTGTGTATTCCGGCACGTCGTTTATTTCCACCGATATTGTAAACGGCATGTATATTGACGTTGGCGCAACCGCAACAACGTTCTTTAATGACCAGACGGACAAAAAATCGGTATTGGAAAATGTGCCGGTTGTGATTCTTGGTCATACCATTACACGCCAAGACGAATTGACACCAATTATTGAGAAATTACACGCCGCCGGTCATGACAAAGCCGTGATTTTCGGCAATATCATGAACGACGCGTTGACGTTCCTTGCCAAGTTCCCGAAACATATTTTGGACGTCATGGTTGTTGCGCCAAAATCCGCAGCGTTTGACAATGTATTGGAAGACGTAGCATTATACACGGACGGTAAGGTATTCCGTGGCGAAACAACCGATTGGACATTGGACGACATGGGCGGGGCAAAATCCGTTTCCGTCACTATGCGCGAAACAACCATTGTCGGCGGTCATGGTGAATCGTCCGACGCCTTGAAAAAGACGGTCGCCGAATTACAAAAACAACGTGAAAAATCTGACCCGGATTCACGTTTGGCGATTGAAAACCGTATCGCACGTTTGACCGCAAAGGTCGCAAACATATATGTTGGCGGTGCGTCCGAGGTTGAGAAAAAAGAGGTCAAATTGCGTATTGACGACGCCATTTGTGCCGCGAAATCCGCGTTGGCGGGTGGCGTGGTTGCCGGTGGTGGCGTATGTTTGCGCGATATTGGATTGGATTTGAACCTTGCGTATTTGGTTCAACCATACCGTGATTTATTGCGTAATGCCGGAGTCGCAGACGACGAAATCGTCAAAAAACGTGCCATTGGCGACGGTTTTGATTTGAAAACGCTGAAAGTCCGCAATATGGTTCGGGCAAATATCATTGACCCGGCAATCGTGATTCGTGAGGCTGTAATCAACTCGCACTCGGTCGTGGCGAAACTAATTACAACCAAAATGGCACTAACATTTGAGGACAGAACATGGAACTTTTAATCGTATGCTTGTGTTTTGGATTGTTGGCGGTAATCGCGGCAATGTTCCTATATCTTACGCGCATTGAAAAAATCGTCATGGATTTGGGATTGAAATGCGTGGAATTGGGCGAATCACATAAGGACGGATTGGCAAAATTGTCCATATCGGTTCAGCACCAATTCAATGATTTGGAAAAACGCGCCAACCCGCCGGCACATGTTTCCGACCCGTTCAAGGGTCAAAAACAAGTATTCCAATCAACCAAACACATTGTCGTCCCGAAAACACCGGACGAAATCCGGGCGCAAAACTTTGCGGAAATACAGAAAGGCGCGGAATATGGGAGTGTTGATTGACGGTAAGTATTATGCAGATAAAAGCGCGGCGGACGTCAAACGTCGCGCCCCTGCCATATCGCACCAACATGACATATACAGACGTTCTGCGGAATATCAAAAGTTTGACCGCGAGTTAATACAACCATATACCGCGGACGGGAAACCAAACCCGGAGTTTATCAAACATTACCCGGAAGAATCAAGGCAATATGGATTCATAAAGGACGACAAATGATATTCAAGGTATATTTCGTCGTTAAGGGCAAACAATACGTCAAATCGTTCAAAAAAATGTCCGACGCCGAAAATGCCAAACGGTATGTGCGAAAACGCGGCGCAACCGATATTGAAATCCGCGTGAGTATAGAAAGGAAATCAAATGAAAAAATTTAGATTACAACCACACGAAATCGGTTATTTGCGGTTAATGTATAGCGGTTTTGCCGGTATGGATTACGCCACCGCCAATGCCGAATTGAAAATGAAATCCCGCGCGGATTCCAAAATAATGAAAACGATTCGCGAGGTTCAAATCCAAACATTACGAGGGTTGGCGTCCGAATACATACGTGCGGCGTTAATCATGAAAAAATTATTGACCAATGACGACAAGGTGTTTTGCGTATTTGACCCGTCGCCGGAAAATAAAGACGGTGAGTGTATCGTAATGACAATGGACGAATATGCCGACCATTTGAAAAACGTTGACAAAAAATAGTCAATGGCAACAAAAACCCCGAAACAGTTTACATTTCGGGGATTTTTGATTATTCAGAAATCGGAACGTAGCGATAGCATTGTTTGATTTCTGTTTTGCCATTTTCGTAATATGTTTCAATCGCGAAACCTGGCTTTTCGTCTGGACGTTGGGTGTTGACCAATGGCTTATACCCGTAATCCTTTAATTGTTCGGTGGTAGGCGATACAATCGTTTCAACAATAATATCACCAACACGTTTTGTTAAGACCTCGCCAGCATAGGCGGCAATCTCATACTCGTTTTTGAATAAGTATAGTGTTTCGTCCATATTGTTTATCTCCTCACATACATTATAGCATAATTACACGTCCTCGCCAAATAATTGGCGGAACAATGTGCGTATATTTTGGCATGTGCGGTATGCGTTCAATTTTTCATTTGCGCCCAACCATGATTTTGTTTCGTTGCGTGCGTCGTCCAATGACATGCGCCCCTCGTCCACCAAATGCTTAAACTTTTTCATTTTCCGGCGTTGACGGGTGATATTATCACGGCTCGGTCGTTTGATTATTTTGCCGGTTTCGGTCAAATTGTATTTGATTTTCAAAAACGTGAATCCATGACGCAATTTGAATATCTGCGTCTTCTTCTCGTTAATAAACAACCCCAATTCGGCGGATTGCTCGCGGATTCCGCACAATATATCGCGCAAAACCTCTTTGTCGTGGTGGATTATGTAAATGTCGTCCATATATCGCCCATAATACTTACAACCACGGACGACCTTACAATATGTGTCAACACGTGTCGGGAAAAACACGCCGGCAACCTGTGATATTTGCGACCCAATGCCCATTGACTT
>Ga0310786_10001324_pt1 | contig 39686 bp, 36 predicted proteins | sample AusTroGonzalo_MG_FD_203881 | JGI IMG/M metagenome (GOLD analysis project Ga0310786, IMG submission 203881) | Bovine rumen microbial communities from tropical cattle in Woodstock, Queensland, Australia - Gonzalo_03 (v2) (version 2) | ecosystem: Host-associated > Mammals > Digestive system >... | reverse complement strand
AAAAAAGCCCCTGAATAGCAATCGCATTCAGGGGTCAATTTTATTTTGCCGCAGAGAGTCATTCATATTTTGCCCGTGAGGGTCAACATCGCTTGCCCTCGGGGGTCAAACACGCTCGGCTTTTCCAGTTTTCTTCGCTTCTTCATAGAATGGGCTTTGCTCGATGACATTCTGCCAATTATTGTTTTTCACAACTACTGGTTTCTTGGCCTCATTCACTTAGGACAACTGCTCAGACGACTGTTGCTCCTTTTCGGAAGAATTGTCATCCAACCACACTTCCTGTCCCTGAAGGTCGAAAAAACCTTCCCTGCCTGAAGGTATGTGACGAAAAGACAACCTGCCTTCACGATAGATGGTATCCAACTGTATATCTGTCAGATGAATATAGCTGACCACTTCTTGCTGGGTATTGACAATGAAGTAGGCCATTTTACCCTCGGCATTACGCACACCTGCCAATGCCCTATCCTCCTGAAAAGGATAGGTTATCATGTGATTTTGCTGCTGCCTACAGGAGCAAAGCAACAATACCAACACCACATTGAATAGCAAAAAACACTGCTTCATGTCGAGATTTTATCGATAATTGCCACGAAGATAGAAAAAAATACGGAAGTTTTCGTATTTTTGTCGTGAAAAATTGGAGTTGCCATGACATACCGTATTATCGCACCACAGAGGATAGAGGCACGAATAGGGCTGCCATCGTCGAAGAGCATCAGCAACAGGGCGCTGGTGCTTCATGCCCTTGCTGGAGGAGCCAATGTGCCTGAGAATTTGTCGGATTGCGATGATACGATGGTGATGATCAGGGCTTTAAAGGATAAGCCAGAGGTTGTGGATATACTGGCGGCTGGTACGGCCATGCGCTTTCTTACGGCTTACTACTGCATCACACCTGGAACTCGCATCATCACTGGTACGCAGCGCATGAAACATCGTCCCATCAGCATTTTGGTGGAGGCACTTCGTTCCTTGGGAGCCAGCATCGACTATGTGGAGGCCGAAGGATTTCCTCCCTTGCGCATCACAGGAAAAGCGTTGAAAGGAGGAGAAGTTTCTTTGGAAGGAAGCGTAAGTTCCCAATACATCTCTGCCCTGCTGATGATGGGAGGGGCACTGCCCGAGGGTCTGACACTGCACCTGACAGGCAACATCGTTTCACGCCCTTACATCGAACTGACCATGCAGCTGATGCGTGACTTTGGAGGGGAGGTTTCCTGGATTTCAGCAGATAGTATCCATGTGAAAGGTGGAGGGTATCAAGATACAACTTATTATATAGAGAGCGACTGGAGTGCGGCTTCCTACTGGTATGAAATGGTATCCCTGTGTGAAGATGCCCAAGTGACCTTGCCTGGTCTTTTCGAGCATAGCTACCAAGGCGACAGCCAAGGGGCACGTCTTTTTGAGCAACTGGGCGTGAAGACCTGCTTTACTGAAAATGGCGTGGTCTTGACCAAATCGGCCAATTGTACCAATAATCTTGTGTCGGACTTGGTGGAAATCCCAGATCTGGCACAGACCTTTGTGGTAACTTGCTGTATGAAAGGGGTGCCCTTCCGCTTCACAGGCCTGCAGAGTTTACGTATCAAAGAGACTGATCGCATCAATGCCTTGACGACTGAGTTGCGCAAGTTGGGCTTTGTACTGAAAGCCGAGGGTGACGAGGCTTTGTCATGGGAGGGAGAACGCTGCTCAGCAGAGCCTCATCCTGTGATTGCCACTTACGAGGATCATCGCATGGCAATGACTTTCGCTCCTGTAGCCCTTATACGTGGGGAAATAGAAATAGCGAATCCTGAGGTAGTCAGCAAGTCGTATCCGAGGTTTTGGGAGGACCTTCAACGGGGAGGTTTTAAATTGAAACTTGAAAATTACGATGCTGGATGATTTTTTTATAACACGGATTATAAGGATTATAAGGATTAATTTAATTCTCAATGTTCGTGCAAGGCGAATGCCATCAAGTTCACTTGAATGGCTGAGCCGCCGCCGAACTTCACGGCGAAGCCATAATTCTCAATTTTCAATTTTCAATTTATTCAACACCTGCTGCAGTTGCTCTCCTAATCCGATGGTATAGCCTTGAGAGACGAAGACTACGCGATTGAAGGTATCAGCAATGATGAAAACAGGAAGCGTGGAAGTAGTGAGCTTCATTTCGCGCTGGATCTGCTTCAGTATAGCCCCTTCTTTGTCTATTCCATAATGCACATTGGAAGGCAATTCGCCATAATCAGCTGTCTTGAACTGCTTTGCCTGACTCTCATCTGAGAAGAGCAGCACAAACGGAAGTCCCCACTGGTCAAGGGCCGCTTTCATCTTGGCAATGTCACGCAAAGCATGATTGGTTGGCTCCTGCCCTACACCCAATACGCCTACCACGAAATAGCCACGTCCTGTCTGCGAAAGGACACTCTGCTCCTTTTCGTCAGGCAAAGTGAGGTATTTCGATTCTGAATCAAAGGCACCAATCACTGCCACTTCATTGTCCGTACTCTCACGTACTATCAAGTCGAGTGTGGTAGTCTCCCCCTCCTTGATGTTGAAAATCTGCATAGAGGCAGCCACATTGCCACTGGCCATGCGACGACCTGTGACCAAAAGGTAGGTTCCTGCATCGAGCGAAGTTCCGTTCTTGAAGGTATTCGACCAACTCACGCCTCCTCCCATATCCACCTGACCTTCATCGAAACTCAGCAGGTTAGTCTGTCCATCTTCTATCTTGGAGAGGGTGAAATGGCTGTAATACTGCGGATTGTCAAGTCCCATCACTGGTTGGTATCGCAATACCAGCGTACCCTTGGGAGCCACGCCCTGCTCAGTACTATCGAAATGCACATCTATCCAGTCATCCCCAGAAAGACGATACTGAACCTTGCCTGTCACAGCATCTTTGCGGGCATCGATACCCATGAGGCGAGCCACATTCACAAAAAAGATATCGCGCGAGCGGGCATTGGCCACCTTCGATTTCCAGACCCCTGGTGTAGAAACGACATAGCGTTGCTCCCCTTCCTCGCTGACAATGCGGATGTTGTCCTGACACCATTTCACCAAGTAGGCAGGGTCTTTGAAAGATGACTGCAAAGCTACTGGGATTTGTTCCAACAGGTATTGCTTGAAAGGCACCAGCATCTCGTCTTCCACACGTGGATTCAAAACGGCACTTTCAGGAGTATAGCGATAGTAGTCTTCCAACACTTCCAAGGAGATATCCCGATAGTCCTTGTCGCTCAGGTACTTGAGCAAAGAGAGGTCATGATGCTGGAGGAACTTGCGTATGACCTCGTGATTGCCTCGTGACTTCACCAAGATATCTGCAGCCTCTTGAGCGATCTTTCCTTGGTAGCCCAAGGCTTCTACCTGCGCCAACGCCTGTCCCTTATCCAAGAAGGTCTGCATATAAGCTTGTCGCAGAGAATCTTCATAAGCGAAACGGCGATTGTTCTCGGCTCGCAATTCCTCACTGACTTCAGGGAGATTGGCTTGTTCTACAGGAGGAACCACATCAATCTTTTCGATGGGAAACGACTGCTGCAATCCGTCTTTCTCCTGATTACGGTTCAAGACAATCGTGACTTTCTCCTCATTACCCCCAAAGGCAGCCTTCGCATAACCGTAGTTCCCCTCCTTGGAAGCCCATACCAGCATGTCTCCCTTGCCAGCAGAAAGGGAAGTTTGTCCATTTTCATCAGCAATTTTGGTCACCACAGGGCAAAACTCGGCATAGTTGTAGATCATAAAGACAACTTTGGCTAATGGAACTGGCTGACCATTATCATCCTGCACCTGGAACTGCAACTGGGACGTAGAGCCGTAGTTGTCTATCAGGTTGATCTCAGTAAAGGTCGGAGTTTCAAGCATCTTCTCCTCCGGACCCTCGTAATGTCCAAACACACGGGTGTGCATCAGCATGGCACGCGAGGCTGGGGCATTGAACCAACCAAGGTTGAGCACAGGTTCTGGCTCACAAGCACCCATGAACCACCACTGTCCATCAGCCCAGGCCTCTACCCAGGCATGATTGTCATCCGTATGTGCCCAACGGGGGGTATAGACCTGACGCGCTGGGATGCCAATGGTACGCAAGGCTGCCACTGTGAAGGTGCTCTCCTCTCCACAACGTCCGTAGGCCGCTTTGATGGTGGACAAAGGGGAAGTGGTACGAGCATCGGAAGGCTGGTAAGTCACTCGCTCGTGGCACCAGTGGTTCACCTCTAAGATGGCTTCTTTCATACTCAAACCTGCTACCCGCTGTTTCAATTCATCATAGCTCAATGTACGGAAGTCATCCAGGTTCTCGTTGTTCACCCTGAGTGGAAGAACAAAATGACGGAAGATAAGTTCTGGTATCATCTCTCCCCAAGGCATTTCTTCACGAGCCTTGAAAGCAGTTCGCACATTCTCTAAATAAAATAAGGTGGAATAGTCTGTCACATCACCCAAGGGCATGTAGGCATAAAGGAACTTCAGCGCCTCTGTCTCTGCTAATGTGGAATGCAGCGAAAGGGTGTCGAAGAACTGACTGCCCACCACCTCCATCTTCTGCAAAAAATCACTTTCCACACGGGCGCGATAATTTTTCTCCGTGAGGAAATGAGAATTACCCTGAGAGCATGCGCTAAGCAGGAGCAGCGCACCCAGCCATCCAACTATATTTCTTTTCATCATTATCTCTATTTAGAACAATCCAAAAAACCAACTCAGGAACCACGACGCCAGACGGAAGAGGAAATAGATCAACACCAGCAACGTCACCAGCAATGCCCCCATGGCCCATGCCCGCTTGTTCACCTTGCCAATCATCTCCTTGTCTCCCTCTACAAAACCTACAATCAGTCGATGGTTGCGCACATACGACCTGTTGAAGAAGTCGATCACATCACCTAACCAGAAGGGAATCAAGCCAGTGGCGACATCCATCAACACATTGCAAAGTAATGCCAAAGTGAGCGGCAGGGAGCGAACCTTGCATATCGCTACATATAAATAAGGTATGATCAAGCCTGCACTGATGATATCGCCTGCTGGGACAAGACCCAACAAGGGATCAAGGTAATAGTTGTCCATCCATTTGGCTATTACCCTGATCAAACGATAGGAACGTGAACCCTCAATGCGTTCCCTTCTTTCCTGCCGTTTTTCTTCCTTTTTATCTATTTTCGTAGGCTCCTGTTCTTGCATTCGCAGCTATTTTGTGCGAATATACGCAAAAAAACGCTATCTTTGCATCATCAATAGTAAAAAGATATGCTGATTCTGTTTTTGAGCTTAGTTTTCCTGGGCATTGTGGCAGCCATTGCTGGCAGTATCCGCTATCATCGTCTGCATAAGAAGGTGGAACGAGGAGAGTTGGAGAAGATGCCTGAGGTGAAGATGGTGACCGACTGTGGGGCCGACTCCTGTGCTGTGGAGACGGGTGGCCTGTGCGAGTTGGACTGTATGCTCAATGCAGGGAAGGATATCGTGTATTACGATGACGAGGAACTGGACCGCTTCAGAGGCAAAGAGGGAGATGCTTATAGCGACGAAGAAGAAGAGGAGTTCCGAAATGTATTTGAAACCATGCAGCCCAACGATGTGCCTGGGTGGGTGCGAAGCCTGCAACAACGGGAAATCACGCTACCCAATGGTCTGAAGGATGAAGTGTTCTTACTATATAATGAACAGGTTCATTGAAATTAAAATTGATAATAATAATTGGAAACTCATAATTCAACAATATGACAACGATAAGAATTAACACACTGGACCAGATAGAGGAAGCTGCACGTGAATTTGTGGAGCAGATGGGCGATAACACCGTGTTTGCCTTTTATGGTAAGATGGGTGCAGGGAAGACCACCTTCATCAAGGCAGTTTGCACCCTACTGGGAGTAACAGACAATATTACCTCCCCTACTTTTGCCATCGTGAATGAATACCGTTCCGACATAGCAGGAGAATTGATCTACCATTTTGATTTCTACCGCATCAAGAAGTTGGAAGAGGTATATGATCTGGGCTACGAGGACTATTTCTATAGTGGAGCTGTATGTTTCATTGAGTGGCCAGAGCTGATTGAAGAACTGCTGCCAGGCAATACCATCAAGGTGACAATCGAGGAGGCAGCCGATGGCGCCAGGGTGCTTACGCTCTCTGAACTGGAATAAGCACTATGGAGTTTTCCCGCTATTTCATACATGGTCTTTTTCTGTTGGCAGGAGTTTTCTCCCTGCTCACAGCACTGATGAATTGGGACTGGTTCTTCCTTAGTCCCAACTCGCAGTTCATCGTGAAGCAATTGGGGCGTGGGAAGTCCAGACTTTTCTACGGCTTTATCGGAATCATAATGATAGCCTTTGGAGTTTATGGATTTATGACATAAAAAAAAGGGCCGTGTTTTCACACGCCCCTTTCTTTTATTCTTCCTGATTTTCGGCAAACTCCGATTCCCCTTGTACTACAAAGAGGATTTCGTCATGGTCGAAAGTGCCCATGCCGTCTTTTTTCGCTTCTTTCAGGATGAAATCCACAATCTTATCCAAGTCGATATCTACAAAACCGTCCTTATCAGGATCGGCATCCAAGACACCACTCTCGGCATAATACTCATAGATGAGGTCGAGGAAATAGTACAACTGATCGTCCGTGAAACGGTCTTTCAATTCCTGGGGCAAGTAGGCCTTGATGAATTCGACGGTCTTCTCGTCGTCAAGGTCATCCTGCAAAAATTCGTCATCTTGCTTCTTCATAATCGTAAGGATTAGAGCAGTGCTTCAATCTTAGCCACATAGGTTGGCTTGGGAGCAGAACCCACCTGCTTGTCCACCAACTGTCCATTTTTGAAGAACATCACTGTAGGGATGTTGCGAATGCCAAACTGTGCAGGTAGGTCATCGTTCTCATCCACATCACACTTGCCGATGAGCACTTTTCCTTCATAATCGTTGGCCAACTCCTCGATGATTGGACCTACCATACGGCAAGGACCACACCAGGTTGCCCAAAAGTCAATCACTACAGGTTTGTCTGTTGCCATCAGTTCATTGAAATTGCTGTCTGTAAATTCTACTAACATGATTCTGAGTTTTTTAGTTATACATTTATTTAATTGATTTCATAAGATATTCCTTCTCTTTCCTGGACATACGATACCAGTTCCTTATCCACAGTCAGCCGGATATTCTTCGACATCAGGTTAATGGGCTGCTCCTGAGCTGGGTCTGAGATGCGGAAATGGAGCTCTGCATTACCAGGATGCTTCTTGGCCAAGTCCGACAATCCTGCCACAAAATCAGGGTTGATGGCATCGAGCATCAGTTTAATGGTAAATTTGGTAATCAAACGGTCTTTTACCTCCGTCAAGAACTCTACATTGCTGATGCGCATTTCTTTTTCCTCTGGCCTCCACTGGCGGGGCATGATCTTGCCTGTGAGATAGACAAATGAATGCTCGTTGAGGAAAGGCTGGAAGCGTGCCCAATCATTGCCAAAGAACGTGAATTCGTGGAATCCGGAGTAGTCCTCTATCTTCACACGTCCATAGGGATTGCCCTTCTTGGTCATTCCCACTGCGACGCTGGTCACAATGCCACCCATGGTAATCGTACCTCTACTCTCCAAAGACAGTTCGTCTTCCAACTCCTTCATACGAGTGTTGCACACATCCTGAAGAACGACAGAGAACTCATCCAACGGATGGGCCGAAAGGTAGATTCCTACCAATTCACGTTCCTTGTTCAGTCGCTCTATCTCACTCCATCGCTCACCTGTCTGTGGTACAGGAGGGGTAGCAATCTCGACCTCATCGAATCCTCCAAACAATGAGTGTTGCATCTCAGCCTTTGAAACCTGGTAATTCTGGCCATATCTTAACAATGAGTCAAGGAATACCTCATTCTTGGCATTCTTCGCAAAATATTCCTCACGAGGGATGCCAAAGCCGTCAAACCCTCCGCTCAGCACCAGCGATTCCAGTGACTTGCGGTTGACACTACTCAGGTTGATGCGCTGAACAAAGTCGAAGATATCCTTGTAAGGACCATGATGCTCACGCTCGTTGATGATAGACAAAGCCGCTCCGTCGCCCATACCCTTGATGGCGGCCAATCCGAAACGAATTTCTCCCTTGTGGTTCACACCAAACTTCAAAAAACTCTCGTTCACATCTGGTCCCAGCGTAGCTATACCCATCGACTTGCATTCATCCATCAGCTTGGTGATTTCCGTAATCTGGTCGCGACGGCGGCTCATCACAGCAGCCATAAACTCAGCTGGGTAGTTAGCTTTCAGGTATGCCGTCTGGAATGCCACCCAAGAGTAACAAGCAGCATGCGACTTGTTGAACGCATAGGAAGCGAATTTCTCCCAGTCGGCCCAGATCTTGGCCAGAATCTCAGGGTCATGGCCGTTCTTCTTTCCTCCTTCGATGAACTTGGGCTTCATGGCATCCACAATGTCTTTCTTCTTTTTTCCCATGGCTTTACGCAAGGCATCGCTCTCTCCGCGTGTGAAATTGGCCAACTGACGTGAAAGCAACATCACCTGCTCCTGATATACAGTGATACCATAGGTATCTTTCAAGTACTTCTCCATGCAGGGAAGATCGTACTTGATTTCCTCTTTCCCATTCTTTCGGGCTATGAACGAAGGGATGTAATCCATAGGTCCAGGACGGTACAGCGCATTCATGGCTATCAAATCCTCAAACACGGTGGGATGCAATTCGCGTAGGTACTTCTGCATACCTGCCGACTCAAACTGGAAAGTACCAATGGTACGTCCCTGCTGATACAGCTCATAGGTTTTGGGATCATCCATGGGTATGTTGTCCAAGTCGATGTCTATGCCACGATGTTGTTTGATCACACTGCATGCCTCCTTTAACTCCGAAAGGGTCTTCAGTCCTAAGAAGTCCATCTTGATAAGACCTGTCGATTCAATCACATGTCCGTCATACTGAGTACAGTTGGTCTTGGTATCCTTGAAGTCTGGATCATCAGCCGTAGAGAGGGGCACCCAGTCGGAAATAGGATCGGGACTGATGATAAAGCCGCAAGCATGAATGCCCGTGCCTCGTATCTGACCCTCCAGCATCTTGGCATACTTGATGGTATTGGCCAGAGCCTGATTGTCTGAAGCCTCTGCCTCCTGGAGCATGGGCGTACACTTGATGGCATTGACCAGGTTCATCTTCATCCCTTCTGGCAATCGGTCGGGTATGGCTTTGCACAAGGCATTGCTGATGTCAAGTGGTACTTTCTCTACCCGTGCCACATCCTTGATGGAATTTTTGGTAGCCATCGTAGCATAGGTGATGATGTGCGCACAATTGGCATGTCCATACTTATCCATCACCCATTGCAACACCCTGCCTCGACCATCGTCATCAAAGTCAGTATCGATATCTGGAAGGGAGATACGGTCAGGATTCAGGAAACGCTCGAACAGCAAATCATATTTCAAAGGGTCAATCTTGGTAATGCCTAAGCAATAGGCTACCACACTACCTGCAGCAGAGCCACGTCCAGGGCCCACCATCACGTCCAGTTCATCGCGGGCTGAATTGATGAAATCCTGCACGATGAGGAAGTAGCCTGGAAATCCCATGGTCTTCATAATATGCAACTCAAATCGAATGCGATCGTTCACCTCATCCGACAAGGTTTCGCCATATCTTTTCTTAGCTCCTTCATAGGCCAGCTGCGCCAGGTAGTCGGCCTCGAACTTGATGCGATAGAGTTTGTTGTATCCACCCAGTTTCTTAATCTTCTTCTCTCCCTCCTCACGTGGCAGCGCATTCTCCCCGTTCTCATCACTGGTAAACTCACGAAAGAGGTCTTCCTCCGAGAATCTCGTCCGCCATTCTTCCTCAGTTCCAAAGCTCTCAGGAATGGGGAAGTTGGGCATGATAGGCTCATGGTCGATGGAATACATTTCCACCTTATCCAATATCTCTAAAGAATTAGAGAGAGCCTCAGGCACATCGGCGAACAACTCGTTCATCTCTTCACGGGTCTTGAACCACTCTTGCTTGGTATAGAGCAAACGGGTTGGGTCGTCCAAGTCCTTTCCTGTAGAAAGACAAAGCAGGTGGTCATGGGCCTCGGCATTCTCCTGATCCACAAAATGGCAGTCGTTGGTACAGATGAGTTTCACGTTGTATTCGCGTGCCAGTTCGACAAGCACCTTGTTCACCTTCTGCTGTACAGGGAACACATCGCGGTTGGCTCTCAGGTTGGGGTCTCTCACCTCATGGCGCTGCAATTCCAGGTAATAGTCGTCACCAAACACGCGCTTGTGCCACTCCAGCGATTTGCGTGCGCCCTCCAAGTCTCCCTGCTGAATTTTCCTTGGCACTTCGCCTGCCAGGCAGGCAGAACACACTATCAGATCTTCATGATAGCGTTCCAAGTCGGCATGGTCAGTACGAGGCCGCATGTAGAATCCGTCAGTCCAGGCATTGCTCACCAGCTTGATGAGGTTCTTATAGCCATGATAGTTCTTAGCCAGTACGATAAGGTGATAGCCGCCCTGGTCTTGCTTACCGTTCTTCTGCTCCTTTGGACCGTTTTTTGACACATAGACCTCACAGCCGAAGATGGGTTTGAAAGGTTCCAGTCCTGCTTTCTTACGGCCTTTGTTCACCTCTTCCACATAGTCGAAAAGCTCCTTCACACCAAACATATTGCCATGATCGGTGAGCGCAACGCCACGCATCCCATCTGCAATAGCTTTATCCACCAGCCTCTTGATGCTGCACTGCCCGTCGAGCAGGGAATACTGTGAGTGTACGTGTAAATGGACGAAATCCTGCATAAATTGTCTTTCTTTAAATTTTTCCCCAAAGGTACAACATAGTTGGTTACTTTCAAAAATACTTGCCTAAAAGTTATCAACACCCATAAATCTTTGTATAAAAATTTGATAGTTTATAAATTTGCCTTATTTTTGCAAGTGATTTCAAATTAATAGATAAATGGCGCGCCTAAAAAGACTAAAAAACATACGTTTACATCGCGAAGGTACAAATACGCTCATAGGAGGATTGGTGGCACTGATTCTCTTGAATGCAGCGTTATTCTTTGGTTTCGACAGTAAGATTCCGTTCTACATCGTTCTTATTGCCAGCATTATTGTATATGGTATCCTGGTAAACTTCTTTCGTTGCCCCATCCGTCTGTTTGGCAAAGACACTACCCGCGTAGTGGTAGCACCTGCCGATGGCAAAGTGGTAGCCATTGAAGAAGTGGAAGAAACGGAGTATTTCCACGACCGTCGTCTTCAAGTATCCATCTTCATGAGCCTGTGGAACGTGCATGCTAACTGGTTCCCTGTGGATGGTACCGTGAAGAAGGTGTGGCACAAGAACGGACGTTACATGGCTGCATGGCTTCCCAAATCAAGTACGGACAACGAGCGTGCCAGCGTAGTGATGGAGACTCCCGAAGGTATTGAAATCATGGCCACCCAGATTGCTGGTGCTGTGGCTCGACGCATCGTGACTTATGCCAAGGCTGGGGACGACTGCTACATTGACGAGCACTTAGGTTTCATCAAGTTCGGCTCTCGTGTGGATGTGTTCCTGCCATTGGGTACCAAGATCAATGTAACCATGGGACAGCTGACCACTGGCAATGAGACAATCATCGCAAATCTGTAAGGCTATGGCAAATAAGATTACCAAACATATTCCCAACACCATCACCTGCCTGAACCTGTTCTGCGGCTGCGTGGCCACCTACTATGGTTTTATAGGCGACTATGAAGCTTCGCTGATATTCATCATCTTCGGAGCCGTGTTCGATTTCTTCGATGGCTTGGCAGCTCGCGCGCTTCAGGCATTCTCACCCATAGGCAAGGATTTGGATTCGCTGGCCGACTTGATTACCTTCGGTCTGGCTCCATCGTCCCTCATTTTCTCCACCTTGCAGGAGTTCTATCCAGCATATAGCGGGATTGGCATCTGGGCCTATCTCCCCTACTTGGCTTTCCTCATCGCCGTGTTCAGCGGACTGCGATTGGCGAAGTTCAATAACGATACGCGTCAGACCAGTTCATTCATCGGGCTGCCTGTACCCGCCAATGCCCTGTTCTGGTCTTCCTTGATAGTAGGCACCTACTTAGGCGACTTGATCATTATCTTCGCCATCATACCTTATCTTATTATAGTGCTCATCCCTGTTTCATGCTGGCTTTTGGTCTCAGAGATTCCGATGTTCTCACTGAAATTCAAGAACCTGTCTTGGAAAGACAACCATGTGCGCTATATCTTCCTGCTGGGTAGCCTCATCCTGTTGGCCATGTTTCAGATTATTGGCATTGCCCTGATTGTGGTATGGTTTATCTTGCTTTCTTTATTCACTCAACGTAAGCAGGCATGAAACTTTTAGGCTTCCTCATTACCATCTTGATAGCAGGCATCCTTTTCGGATTCGGCTCCATGTATCGTTTCTTCAAGGCCATCTTTGGCTTTGGCAGCAGTTCAGAAAAGCCTCAGCGCCCTTCCAATCGTGAGCAGATTCCCCAAAACAAGCAAGACCTTACCCCCAAGCGCAAGAAAGTATTCAAGGACGATGAGGGGGAATATACCGACTACGAGGAAGTATAATGCCCATAGGTATGCGCTTGAATGTTCTTAGTTACACGAATAAATGTTCACAAGCGTGGACATAAATGCTCTCCGTGTGAGCAAAAGGGAATAGCGGTACAGAATAATTCATTCAACGTCTTTGCTGAAAGAAATCCTTCATCAACGCAGCACATTCTTCGGCCATTACGCCAGTAGTTACAGCAGTCTTGGGATGCAGGGCTTGAGGGGCATAGACTGTATATCCTCGCTTTTCATCGGACGCTCCATAGACCAGACGGCCCATCTGCGCCCAGGCTATGGCACCTGCGCACATCACACATGGTTCCACAGTGACATAAAGCGTACATTGATTGAGGTACTTGCCGCCAAGTTCCGCAGCTGCCATCGTGATGGCCTGCATCTCAGCATGGGCAGTCACATCCGTGAGGGTTTCCGTAAGGTTATGCGCTTTCGCTATAATCTGGTCATTGCACACAATGACAGCTCCGATGGGGATTTCTCCTTCTATTTCTGCTTGACGGGCTTCATCAAGCGCTTTCTTCATGTAATAAATATCATCCATACGAACTATGCCTTTCCTTGATTCTGCTGTAAAAATACAAAAAAGAATGCGATAGTTACTGCCATGTGAAAAGAAAAGCGTAATTTTGGGGCGAAAATAATCCTCCATGCAATGGCAGCACACAATATTTTAGGAAAAGCAGGCGAAGATGCGGCAGCTAAATACCTGACGGAGCAAGGCTACATCATCAGGCACCGTAACTGGCGCGAAAGCCATCTGGAACTTGACATTGTGGCAACCAAAGACCATACATTAGTGGTAGTGGAAGTGAAGACACGCTCTGAAGGCGATGTGCAAGAACCGAGTGAGATGGTGGACCGCAAAAAGCAGAAGCACATCATCCGTGCTACCGATACCTACATCAAAATGTTCAATTACAGGGGTTACCTGCGTTTTGACATCATTATCCTATCGGGCGATGCTGGTCATTTCCAAATAGAGCATATTGAGGATGCATTCAACGCTTATCAACTTTTTTGAAAACAATGAAACCAGATTCCCAATCATTCCCTTTCAGGCTCATCACACTGGATGAGACCGATTCGACCAACAATTTCCTCGCTGCGCTCTGCGACAATGGAGAGGAAGTGGCCGAGTTTACCACCGTTTGTGCCGATTTCCAATCGGCAGGCAAAGGTCAGCGTGGCAATTCCTGGGAGAGTGAGCTGGGCAAGAACCTGTTGTTCAGCTATGTGACTTATCCGTTCTTTGTGAAGCCTCGCGACCAGTTCGTACTTTCAGAGATTGCCTCACTGAGCGTGAAAGAAGCACTCGACTGTCACATTGGCGACGTGACGGTGAAATGGCCCAACGATATCTACTGGCGTGACAAAAAGATTTGCGGCATGCTCATAGAGAATGTCTTGGGCGACCATGGTTTGGCACGCAGCATTGCTGGTATTGGCATCAACATCAACCAACAGGTGTTTCGGAGTGATGCTCCCAACCCTGTTTCTCTCTCACAAATCACCGAAAAGGAGGAGGATCTTCATGCCGTCCTTGCAGATGTGCTACTCTTTGTTTCTCGCTACTACGAGGACTTGAGACTTAACGAGGAACAGACGACGAAACTCCTTTCCGAGAAATACAACCAAAGTCTCTACCGTCGAGAGGGTTATTACCCCTTTGCCGACCGTGAAGGCGAGTTCATGGCCAGTATCCTGCGCGTGGAACCTGACGGGAGACTGCACCTGCTCGATACAGAAGGTCTTGAACGCAGCTATCTGTTCAAAGAAGTACAATTCATTCTCCGATGAAACTACGCGATAAACAAATCATACAACTGGCACTACCTTCCATCTTATCCAATATCACAGTGCCACTCTTGGGGCTGGTAGATGTGGCCATCGTGGGACACATGGGTAGCCCCGACTATATTGGCGCCATTGCTGTGGGCGGTATGGCTTTCAACATACTGTACTGGATTTTTGCTTTTCTACGCATGGGTACCAGCGGACTAACCTCACAGGCTTTAGGCGCACGCGACCTCACCTCTGTGATGCACACCTTAATCCGTGCGCTGGTCATTGGCTTGGCTTTGGCAATGGGGCTGTTGGTACTCCAGCAACCCATACGATGGATCATCTACAGCCTTATCGGACCTGACGAGGCTGTGCTTTCCTTGGCCACCACCTATTATAATATATGTATCTACGGTGCTCCTGCTGTATTGAGCCTCAATAGTCTCACAGGCTGGTTCATTGGGATGCAGGATACCAAAGCCCCCATGCTGATAGCCATTTCACAGAATGTGGTAAACATTTTGGCAAGTCTTTGGTTGGTGTTTGTCATAGGAATGAAAGTAGAAGGGGTGGCTTTGGGTACTGTCATTGCACAATATTTTGGTCTGCTAATGGGTCTTTTCCTTTGGAAACAGGGCTACTACCGCATGCACAAATATACTTGTCCGGAAAACATTTGGGAACGTACAGCCTTAGCGCGATTCTTTCATGTGAACAAACATATCTTCCTGCGAACTCTCTGTTTGGTAGCGGTAATGCTTTACTTCACATCAGCGGGTGCACGACAGGGAGAACTGGTGTTGGCAGCCAATACTATTCTGATGGAACTTTACTTGTTGGTGTCGTATGTGATGGACGGCTTCGCCTTTGCAGGGGAAGCCTTAGGCGGACGATTCATTGGAGCACAAAACCGTAGGGCTTTTGAAGAGCTGCTCAAGCGACTGGCTTTCTGGACCATGATAGTTGCCCTTGCCTTCACGCTGGTCTATGCTATTTTCGGACGAAGCATCCTCCACCTGCTGACCAACGAGCCTGAGGTTATTTCTACTGCTAACACTTATCTTTATGGAGCTTCACTGGTAGCTATCACGGGTGCTGCAGCCTTTATCCTCGACGGTATCTTCATTGGAGCCACCGCTACGCGTCAGATGCTGATGTCGGTATTCATGGCTGCCCTTGTGTTTTTCATTCTCTATTTCGCATTGCGCCCAGTGCTTGGCAATCATGGCCTCTGGCTGGCATACAATGCCTATCTTGCTTTCCGGGGCATTGTACTCTACGCATGTCTGGGGAATTTAAAAAGTCAGTCTTTTTCTAAAACTTGTCCATCATGCTGAAAGTCCTGTCTGTCATGTTGATCGGCCTATTAGTGGGCGTATTGTTACTAAAAGCCACCAAGCGATGGAACATTTCCAACGCTATGGTCAGTAATATAATAGGTGGATTCTTGAAACTCACCATCTGGTTGCTTCTCTTTGTTTTGGGAGTACAGGTGGGGAGCAACGATATCATCATGAGCCATCTGCATACGTTAGGCTTGGAAGCATTACTTATTGGTATGCTGGCCACCTTAGGAAGCTGCACAGGTGCGTGGCTACTCTGGAAATTCGCTACTAAGAGAGGAGGCAAGGCATGAAAGGTAGTTTGATCATCATCGGTTTCTTCCTCATAGGGGTAGTATGCGGCGTGACAGATTTGTTGCCTGTTTGGATTACGGATTACAATTTCTATGTACTCTGTGCCTTGCTTTTTGCAGTAGGACTAAGCGTGGGAATAGATGACAGTATGGTTCAACGTTTCCGGGCGTTGAACCCACGACTGGTCTGGTTGCCTGTCTGTTCCATCTTGGGTACATTGGCAGGCAGTTTCATTGCCTCCCTTTGGCTGTCCCAACGAGGCATGGACGAAGTATTGGCTGTAGGTTCAGGCTTTGGCTATTATTCGCTATCAAGCATTCTCATCACTGAGTATGAAGGTGCAGAATTGGGTACGGTGGCTCTTCTTGCCAACATCATTCGCGAGATATTCACCCTGTTGGCGGCTCCTTTGTTAGTACGTTTCTTTGGTACATTAGCCCCCATTGCAGCAGGTGGTGCCACGGCTATGGACACCACCTTGCCCATCATCTCGCAAACAGCAGGCAAGGAGTATGTGCCCGTATCTATCTATTGTGGATTTGTAACCGACTTCTCCGTTCCGTTCCTGGTTACCTTATTCTGTTCTTTGTAATCAAGGAAGTGATAATTTTGTTTTTTGCATACAATTTAAGAATAATTACTTAATTTTGCCGAAATGAGTGAGCAAAGTAGTCATATTATTAAGGAGTCATTCCCTGTTTTGGGGATGAGTTGTGCCTCATGTGCCGCCAAAGTTGACAAGACTTTGAACCGACAGTCGGGGGTGAAGGTAGCAGCCGTGAACTATGCTTCCTCTATGGCTACTGTAGAATATGACGAACAACTGACCAACTGCAAAATACTCCAAAAGGCAGTACAGGAAGCTGGGTATGACCTTGTCATAGAGCGAAGGGTTTCTGAAAACGGCTTGGAAGAGAGTCAGCGCCAACAATACGAATCATTGAAACGACGGGCATTTTACTCCTTAAGCATTTCGACGATTATCCTGGTACTAAGTATGAGCTTCCCTCATGAGCAATTTGTGAAATACATCTCTTGGCTACTTGCAACCCCTGTGGTCTTTTGGTGGGGCAGGGATTTCTTCCGCAACACTTGGAAGCAACTCAAGCACGGTAGTTGTAACATGGATACTTTGGTGGCAGGAAGCACAGGCATTGCCTACCTGTTCAGTGGGTTCAACCTCATCTTCCCGGAAATATGGACCAGTCGTGGCATCGAGCCGCATATCTATTTCGAGAGTGCAGCCATGATTGTCGGCTTCATCTTGTTGGGGCGCACCATGGAAGCCAAAGCCAAAGCTCGTACCAACACGGCCATCAAACAGCTCATGAGGCTTCAACCTCATAGTGTGACCGTACAGAAAGACGGCTGTCCTCAAGAAATGTCCATTGAGCAAATAACACGGGGCGACCTGATTGTCGTGAAACCTGGCGAGCGTATAGCCGTAGACGGTATCGTAGTGGGAGGTGCCTCGTATGTGGACGAAAGCATGTTAAGTGGAGAGCCTATGCCCGTCAGCAAGCATGTAGGAGACAAAGTCTTTGCCGGTACCGTCAACCAAAAGGGGGCATTCAAGTTCAAGGCCGAAAAGACGGGCGATGACACATTGTTGGCGCATATCATCCATCTGGTACAGGATGCACAAGGTAGTAAAGCACCCATCCAACGGTTGGTGGACAAGGTGGCGAGCATCTTCGTTCCTGCCATCATCCTGATTGCATTGTTGGCATTTGGAGCATGGCTATTGCTTGACCCTATCGATGGATTCACGCACGGCATACTGGCATTAGTGACAGTACTTATCATCGCTTGTCCATGTGCACTTGGCTTGGCTACCCCAACCGCCCTGATGGTGGGCATAGGCAAAGGAGCCACGCATGGCATTCTGATCAAAAATGCTGAGAGTCTGGAGATAGCCAAGAAAGTCGACACCATCATTCTCGACAAGACGGGCACTATCACGGCAGGGAAACCTCAGGTACAATCATTCTTATGGGAGCCCACTTTGATAGACACTATCCCGTTGCAAGCCGTTCTTGCTTCTTTGGAACAGCTTTCCGAACATCCCTTGGCAGACGCCATCGTGAAGCATATAACAACAAAACCTGTGGATATCACAGACTTCGAGAGTTTCACGGGCATGGGCATAAAGGGTTGTCATAAGGGAACTACCTACTTGGTTGGCAACAAACGGTTGCTGGAGAGGTATGGTTTACGGCTGTCACCTTCTATGGAGAAACAGTCGAAAGTGCTTGATCTATCAGCACAGACGGTCATCTACTTTGCAGATAAACAACAGATTTTGGCGCTAATTGGTATCAGCGACCCTATCAAAACTACATCAACCGCAGCCATCAACGACTTAAAAAAACAAGAAATAGACATTCACTTACTCACGGGCGATAATGAGAACACTGCCAAAGCCCTTTCGTCACAATTGGGCATATCTCATTTTAAAGCCAATGTTTTGCCAGCCGATAAGGCTGCATATATCCAACAGTTGCAACAAACAGGGCATACCGTAGCCATGGTAGGCGACGGTATAAACGACAGTGCCGCTCTGGCACAAGCCGACTTGAGCATTGCCATGGGCACAGGCAGTGATATCGCCATGGAAGTGGCAGGTATGACCATTGTTTCAGGTGATCTTTCCAGAATTCCTGCAGCTTTGACACTCTCCAAACTTACCGTCCAGACCATTCGGCAAAACTTGTTCTGGGCCTTTATCTACAACCTCATCAGTGTACCGATAGCTGCAGGAGTGCTCTACCCCATCTGCGGATTCTTGCTCAACCCCATGATAGGGGGTGCAGCTATGGCTTTGAGTAGCGTAAGCGTGGTAACCAACAGTCTGAGGCTTAGGAGGAAAAGGTTGTCTTCCACAATGCAGCCTCTCTCCTACCCCATAGAGAAAGAAGAGATGCAGTCTGTCCCTTCATGCCCCCCGCCCGATGACATTGCAAATTCAAACGAGTGTATTATTTCTAATAATCAACCTATTATGAAACAGACTTATAAAGTGGAAGGCATGATGTGCCAGCATTGCCGTAAACATGTAGAGAAAGCATTGAATAGCATCGAGGGTGTCACAGCCACAGTTACCCTCGACCCTCCTGTAGCCGAAGTTGTTTTTCACGACAAGCATTACTCCTTGGAAGAATTACAGGCTGTGGTAAGCGAAGAAGCAGGAGACTATATAATTAAGAATTGAAAATTGAAAATTGAAAATTTTCGTGCAAGCTGAGTGAAATGCCAAGTTTACTTGAGCTTTTCCGAAGCGCTGCCGAAAATCAACGTAGTTAATTGAGAATTGAGTACTACTCAATTCTCAATTCTACTGGACAATGATCAGAACCAAAGATTTCAGTGTGGATCTTGGCATCAATAAGACGACTATCAAGAGCTTTTGAGGTCAGGAAATAATCGATGCGCCAACCCGTGTTCTTTTCACGGGCACGGAATCGATAGCTCCACCACGAATACACATCCGTAACATCAGGGTAGAAATACCGGAAAGTATCCGTGAAACCAGAAGCAAGGAGTTCCGTCATTTTCTCACGTTCCTCATCAGTAAAGCCAGCATTGCGGCGATTGGTCTTTGGGTTCTTGAGGTCTATTTCTTGGTGAGCCACATTCATGTCCCCACATACGATGACTGGTTTTTTGGCAACCAAATCACTGAGAAACTTACGGAAATCATCTTCCCACACCATACGGTAGTCCAAACGGCGAAGCTCTTCCTGAGAGTTAGGGGTATAAACAGTTACCAAATAGAAATCATCCATCTCTAAAGTGATGATACGCCCTTCATGGTCGTGTGGTTCCATGCCCATGCCGTAGGTTACTGCCACAGGTGTATGACGGGTATAGATAGCCGTCCCAGAATAGCCTTTCTTCTCAGCATAGTTCCAAAACGATTGATAACCAGGAAAAGACAAGTCAAGTTGTCCATCCTGCATTTTGGTTTCCTGCAGGCAGAAAAAGTCAGCATCTAACTCATTGAATACTTCAGCAAAGCCTTTTCCTGCACAGGCCCTCAAGCCGTTTACATTCCAAGAGATAAATTTCAACATATTTATAATATTATTATCGTTTCGAGAGTTCCAACAAACAATACTTCCTCATTTGGAGATTGATATTATTCAGTTTCCATCGCCTCGTAAATAGCATCTTGTATGCGTGTACGGATATTAAGCGTAGAGAGCTTATTTGGCCAACGGTGTGGATATACACGGTTGCTCAAGAATACATACACTAGCTTATTGTCAGGATCCACCCACGCACAGGTGCCTGTGAAACCCGTATGTCCATAAACGGAAGCAGGAGCTTTCTCGCCACAATTGCTCTTATCCAAGTTATTCACATTGGGTTTATCGAAACCCAAACCACGATGACTGGTGCGCGAGCCGTTCGATGCAAACAACTCCACGGTAGATTGGTTCAAGTAACGTTTGTTCTTATACACCCCGCCATCCAGTAGCATCTGATAGATTTGTGCCACTTCCCACGCATTGGAGAATAAACCAGCATTGCCCGACACACCACCCTGGAAGGCAGCAGATTCATCATGTACTGTACCCTGGAGCAACTGCTTGCGTAAGAAACCATCGTACTCTGTTGGCACTATCTGCTCCTTAGATATCCGCAGCAAAGGTAAATACATGGTATGGGTCAGTCCCATCGGACCGTAAAACTCCTGTTGCACATAGTCGTCCAAACGCATTTCTGTCACGGCCTCTACCACCTGTTGTAGGAGGATGAAGTTAATATCGCTATACCTGTAAGTACGGCTTAGGAGGTTGGCCTCCGTGATGCGTTGCTGATAGGCATCCTGACGGAATGTAGTATCAATCCATAGACTATCAGATACTTGCAGAGAATGCTTCTCTGTTTTCACTGGAGAAGTGAGTCCATCAATAAACTTGAAATTGGGATTCACCCAAGTCTTGGGATCATATTGCACCGTATGGCGGCGATCGCGCTTATTGCTGAGTATTTGTCCCGTATAGCTTTTGCTATCAATGGCTGTACGATAAAATGAAATACTGGCAGGCAATCCCGACTCGTGTAGCAATAAGCTACGCAGGGTAAGTCCCTGCTTATTGGTGCCTTTCAAATAAGGTAAATACTTCGAAAGCGGGTCGGAGAGATTGATGCGCTGCTCATCGTAAAGCTTCATCACTGCCAACAAAGTGGCAGAGGTCTTGGTAAGCGACGCAAGGTCATATATATCCGTTGCACGCACAGGGATAGGATTGCCCGATGTACTACCCACATCCTTACCATCGTAAGTACGTGTGCCGAACACCTTATTATATATAGGACGACCTTCTTTCAGAACAATAATCTGACAACCTGGGAAAGCCTGTTCCTGAATGCCTTCGAGTGCAATGCTGTCTATTTGTGCCAACTTGATCTCATCCATCTGGAAATCAGAAGGGATGGCCTGTGGTATCACAGCTGGTGTAACATCTGTACCTGCATTAACTGCATAGAGACTGCCCAGACTGGTAGAGAGCCTACCTGTAGCAGAAGCTTCGCCATATAGCATGTCGGCCACTTGGTGCTGCACGTATGCATCGCCCACATGTGCCAACACCACTGCATCTGAAGCCCGTGCTGCTTCTGGAAATTGCTCCAACACCTTGCCGTTATTAAAGAATACAGTAATCAGGGGTACCTTATGGTCATAATCCTTAAAGAAAGCCTGATAAGCCTGATTGTTCTGTTGCGTCACACAAGCAATCACACGTTGATAGTCTTCTAATTTCTCGCGCAGAGCGGCATGTTGGGCAGTTGTCTGATTGGCAGGCAAAGTTATCACCTCGGGAGTGGCATACGCCTTCAGAGCCTCCACCAGTGGACTGATGGCATTCACATCGCTCCCCACGCTGAGCACAGCAATACGAGTAGCAACCTCATCCAAGGGCAACACGGCAGGCTCATTACCCATCACGGTAATGGCTGCCTTGTGCAACTTTTCCAACATCTCCTTAGCCTCAGGGGTATTGATGCGCTGCTCCAAACCACTGAGTTGGATGTGTTGGCGCTTATTCAGTCCTAACGCATACTTATAAGTTAGCACCTTGCGGCATTTAGCATTAATCAACTCTTCAGAAAGCGTACCTTTCTTCAACGCCTGCATCACAGCCCGAAACTCGTTACGTATGCCCATGGGCACCAACAACAGGTCGGCTCCCGCTTGCAGAGCCTGCAGACAGGTTGTTCCCTCGGCACTGGCCACACCCTTCATTTCCAAAGCATCAGTAAAAATCAACCCCTCAAAGCCCAGTTCATCTTGCAACAAATCGGTAGAAACGTTATGCGAAAGGCTGGAAGGGAGTCCGCTGCGTTCCGAGAGATTGGGCACATCCAAATGAGCCACCATAATACCATCAAGCCCAGCATTTATTGCTTGACGGAAGGGGTACAATTCAATGCTGTCCATACGTTCACGAGTAAATGTCAGCGTAGGCAAAGCCTTATGGGAATCCACATCCGTATCGCCATGTCCTGGGAAATGTTTGGCCACTGCCACCACACCCCCATCCTGCAAACCCTGCATATAGGCTATTACCTTGCGGGCCACATTTTTAGGGTCTTCACCAAAAGAGCGGGTATTTATCACGGGGTTTCGCGGATTGTTGTCCACATCGGCCACAGGCGCGAAATTCACGGTAATACCCATCTCGCGCAACTGTCGTGCAGTTTCCAGTCCGTAAGCATAGATTAGTGAATCGTTCTGAATGCAGCCTAAGATGCGGTTACGAGGATAAGACACAGCATCCGTCATGCGCATGCCCAAGCCCCACTCTCCATCGCAGGTAATCATCAGAGGAATGTCAGTGAGTTCTTGTCCCAGATTGATGACAGCTGCCTGTCCGTTGATTTGTCCACCAGAGAAAAGCAGTCCGCCAATGTGGTAGTTCTTTACCAAGGAATTAAGCAACGAACGGTTGGATTTGTTGAACACGGGAGTGAGCTTATACACCATAAGCTGTCCTACTTTCTCTTCAAGCGACATCCGACCCATCTGCTCTTCTACCCACCGCTGGCATTCGGGATCGTCCTTCACGGAGGTTCCAATCATTGGTTTCAATACTTGGGGAATATCTACGGGCATGGGGCGGAACCCGGCTTCAGTATCGAGATTCCAGCACCAGCAGGTCAGTAAGACAAGTAGGGCAATCAGCTTTTTCATTGCTTATATGATTATTTCTTATTCAGTGTAATGGTATAAGTTCCTACATACACACCGTTTCGTCCGGTATGGTTCAAGGTAACGTCCTTTCCATCGGCATCCTTAATAATTACAGGCTTTTCCATGAACGTATGGGAATGTCCACCCAGTACCAGATCTATGCCATGCGTCTTGGTGAAAACGATATTATCAGAATACTCACCAGGCTTCTCATCATAATCGTAACCCAGATGAGACAGGCAAATCACCACGGCACATTTCTCCTTGCGGCGTAGCAGATCGGCCATTTCATTGGCCGTGGTGGCAGGATCTTTGAACTTCACTCCCTCGCAATTGGCAGTTCGCACTAACCCTTCCATCTCAGGCGACAGGCCGAAGATACCCACCTTTATGCCTCCACGCTTCAATACGATGTAAGGTTTCACCAGCCCTTCCAGCACTGTGCCGGTAAAATCATAGTTAGCACATACCACGGGGAAATCCGCCATCTGAAAAATGCGGGCCATGTTGTCAAGTCCGAAGTCAAACTCGTGGTTGCCAATGGTCATGGCATCGTAGCCCATCAGGTTCATAGCTTTGATTTCAAGTTCTCCCTTAAACATATTATAATAAGGTGTACCTTGTGAGATATCACCACAGTCGAGCAACAACAGGTTAGGATGCTGTGTACGCATCTGCTTGATATAGGCACTACGTCTTGCCACACCGCCCATCCCACGGTTACGGTCGGCCGAGTTCTGTTCCAACGGTTCTATGCGACTATGAGTATCACTGGTGTGCATCACGAATAATTCTTTCTGCTGTGCAGAAGCCACGCTTACAGTAAGCAGCAGCACAAATAGCATGTAGATCTTTTTCATCTTCATTCCTCCCGTCATTTAACCGTTACACGTCCCTCTATCTTTGAACTTATCTTCTCCCCCTTGGCAGTGCATTGCTTTACATAATCCATAAACACATCACGAAGTACCGCATCGGCAGGAAATTCCTTGCTCTCCACATCGCGTAGGGCGGTCATTCCGTCGTTGCCTTCTGCCAAGTAATCTATGGTAGCCAGCGTATATATACGATTGTCGTCAATAGGTTGTCCTCCCACCTCAGCACTGATCAACTCTCCCTTGGATATAACGATGTGCGCACCACTTATGGCCTCACCTCCGCGCCCTGCTATCTGACTGAACAATTTGCGGAGCTGACTGCCCTTGATATGTACCACACAAAGGGCATTCTCAAAGGGAAGAATCTCAAACACGTTACCCACCGTAATATTTCCTTCGGAAATCACATTACGCAGACCACCCATGTTCATCAGTCCCAGTTCAGCGGGCTGCGGAAGCACGCTGGTTGCAGCCTGACGAAGAACGTCTGCCACCAAGTTACCCAGCAGGTCTTCGGGTCTGTTTCGATCCATCGACATTTCAGCATATCCTATCACACTGTTCATCGTTCCCTCCAACTGATGCTTATAAGGAGTAATCAAAGCCACAGCATCTGCATCTTGCACGGCATCCAGACGCTCATTGATGGGTGTGCGCGCCACCGCAATGTTTGCCACTTCATACTGGCTTCGGCACGCAGTGAATGCAACCGCAATGGTGAGCAACAAGGCAATAATGTAGTTTCTTTTCATCTTTTCTTAGGTTAACATATAATTATGTAGCAAAGATAATGCAAATCGGATGCAGAACAAAATAAAGGCCATTATTTTTTCTGCTGAGATGCGGCTTATCTTGGAATTTATTCAAAGATGATGCAATTTTTTGAAAAAGATTTGTATATCTGCCAAAAAGTTCGTTACTTTGCACCGCTTTAGCGCAATCGCTGTCAGGATATGAAAGAGAGAAGCCTGGTATGTTGCGTGATTACAATAAAAAACTAATAAGAAATGGACTTAATTAAAGTTGCTGAAGAAGCATTTGCCACTGGCAAAAAATTTCCAAATTTCAAGGCTGGTGATACTATTACCGTAGCTTACCGCATCGTTGAGGGTAACAAGGAGCGTATCCAGCAGTATCGTGGTGTAGTAATCAAGATTGTTGGTCATCAGGAGAAGCGTCGTTTCACCGTACGTAAGATGTCTGGTACCGTAGGTGTAGAGCGTATCTTCCCTATTGAGTCTCCGCACATCGACAGCATCGTAGTCAACAAGGTTGGTAAGGTTCGCCGCGCCAAGCTGTACTACCTGCGCAACCTCACTGGTAAGAAGGCTCGCATCAGAGAAAAGAGAGTCAATCTGGCCGAAATCAACAACGTGGATTAATAGCACAAAGATATTATCGGCGTGGGAGCCCCTGCTTCGCTTGGCCATGAGCCTGGTGGTGCAGGGGTTACTTAATCCATCCTAGCGAAACTAAATACAAATATGTATAATTATGAATCGTAATTTTGTAAAATCTTTCAAAATCCTGATGGCAGCAGTTGTTGCCTCAGCCCTGCAAGCTTGCACTGAGCAGCGTGCAGAAGTGACTTTGCAGGTGAAAACCCAAGCCGGTGTGGTAGAGGGTTTGGCCGAAGACGGTGTGAAGAAATTCCTGGGCGTTCCGTTTGCAGCTGCCCCTGTAGGCGATCTGCGCTGGAAGGCTCCTCAGCCCGTGGTGGCTTGGGAAGGTGTTCGTGATGCCAAGACTTTTGGTGACGACCCTATGCAGCCCAATGTATTTGGTGATATGAATTTCCGTGGTGCTGGTCGCAGTGAGGACTGTCTGTACCTCAACATCTGGACCCCAGCCAACTATGCAGACGAAGGACTCCCTATCCTGATTTATTTCAATGGTGGTGGTTTGATGGCAGGAAGCGGTAGCGAGCCTCGCTACGATGGTACTGCCATTGCACAGCTCGGCGTGATTGGCGTGACAGCCAACTATCGTGAGGGAGTTTTCGGTTTCTTTGCTCATCCTGAGCTTACCGCCGAATCTTCATACAAGGGTAGCGGTAATTATGGTTTCCTTGATCAAGTAGCAGCCATCCAGTGGGTGAAGGACAATATCGCCGCTTTCGGTGGCGACCCCAACCGCATCAACATCGTTGGTGAATCCGCTGGTTCTTTCTCTACTTCTCTGCTCATGTGCTCTCCATTGTCTAAGGGCAACCTGGCCGGTGTGATGGGTTCAAGTGGTGCAGAGGTGCTGCCTTACGGTGCAGTGGCTCAGGCCGATGCTGATGCAGCTGGCAAACAACTGCTCGAAAGCAAGGGTCTCAACTCATTGGCCGAGGCCCGTGCCCTCTCTGCAGATTCCCTGCAGGCACTGATTCCTCCAAGAGGCATGGCCAATGTAGTTCTCGACGGCTATTTCATGAAGGAGAGTGCCGATGATGTATTCAAGAAGGGTGAGCAGGCTCAAGTGCCCCTGTTAGTAGGTTGGAACTCACAAGAAGGTACTCCTCTGCAATACCTGCGCAATCAGGAGCCTACGCTGGCCAACTTCAAGAAGGCCATGACAGCTACCTTCGGTGATATGACCGACGAAATCTTCGAGGCTTACGGCCTGCAGACCGATGCCGATGTGCTAAGCATGAAGAGCCTCAACTTGGCTGGCGACCTGTTCACAGGCTTCCCCACCTGGAAATGGGCCGACTATCATGCCAAGACTTCTACCCAGCCTGTATATCGCTACAAGTACATGCACCCACGTCCACAGGTTTCTGCCAAGATGGGCAACAAGGTGGCTGCTTTGGCTGGTGGTGTGCGCGAGCAGACCGAAGAGGAGAAGAAGGCCGAGGCTGCTCGTCCTAAGATTCCAGCAGGTGCCGTTCATTCTGCCGACATTGAGTATGCCATGGGCAACCTGGCCTCCAACGAGTTCTATGATTGGCAACCAGAGGACTATGCTATCTCCAAGCTGTTCCTGAACTACTATGCCAACTTCTGCAAGTATGGCAATCCTAATGGTGAGGGTCTGCCTCAGTGGACAGCCATCAACAATCAGCCTGTGGCTCCTGTGATGTACATCGATGTGGAGAGTAGTGAGAAGGCCGATGCTGCCATGGAGAATGCTTACCGCACGCTGGAGAAGTTCTACCTGAGCAAGTAACATTGTTTCTTACTATAAGTAAAAGGGTGTGTCCGTTAATGAGACACACCCTTTTCTTTTCATGGGTTCATTGATTCAGGAATAATCTGTTTTTCTCAACTTTTTGTACAAAAACAGAGGGAGTATCACACGGACACTCCCTCTTTTGTCTTGTTTGACAAAAACTGCAACTTAGATTTCCCAGCCCAGGGCAGATGCGCCAAGCACAGCAGCATCAGCATCCTTCAGCTCAGACATGAGCAGTTTGGTCTTACCCTTGAAGATAGGCATAACATTCTCGTCGATAGTACGCTGGATAGGCTCGAAGAGCAGGTCGCCAGCATGTGCAAGACCGCCGAACAGCACGATGGCCTCGGGGCTGGTGAAAGCGATGAAGTCAACAAAGGCCTCACCCAGAATCTTGCCAGTGAACTCGAAAATGTCCTTGGCAACCTTGTCGCCAGCCTTGGCAGCATTGAATACATCGAGAGAAGTGATATCCTCGGCAGGAATGTCACGAAGCAAGCTTGGCTCTGTGCTTGAAGTCAGAATCTCACGGGCACTGCGAGCTACACCTGTAGCAGAAGCGTATGCCTCCAAGCAACCCTTGCGACCGCAACCGCACAGACGACCGTTCTCGCGACGGATGGTCACATGGCCCAACTCACCGGCAAAGCCATCATGGCCGTAAACCAACTGACCATTGCAAACCACACCACTACCTACACCTGTACCCAGGGTAATCATGATGAAATCCTTCATGCCACGAGCAGCACCGTAGGTCATCTCACCGATAGCAGCTGCATTGGCATCGTTGGTCAGTGCGCAAGGCACACCCATCTTCTCTGAAATGAGGTTTGCCAATGGAATAACGCCCTTCCAAGGAAGATTCGGTGCAAACTCAATGGTTCCAGTGTAATAGTTGCCGTTAGGAGCACCTACACCGATACCCTTGATCTTGCCTTCTGCATCGTTGGCCTTGATCAGTGCCTTCATGCCAGAAGTGAGGGCCTCTACATAGTCCTCTATCTTCTCGTACTTCTGCGTCTTGATTTTATCTACTGCGAGCACGGTTCCGCGTGCGTCAACGATACCAAACACTGAATTTGTTCCACCAATGTCAATACCCATCACATAGGGCTTCTCTACATTTGTTGTTACCATGATATTAAATTTGTTAATAAATAAAAGTTCATATTTTTGTTACAAATTACTTAAAGATTTTTGACTTTTCAAAATTTAAAAGCTAAAAAAAGTATAAATGAGGGAAAATAAATTTTTTTTGCCCATCTTTGCAACCGCAGACCACGTTTGTGCGTCTAATATCACAAAAGAGAGACAACTATGATACGATTGAAAAATATCAACAAGACATACAATACAGGCACCCCCCTGCACGTGCTCAAGGGCATAGACCTGCACATAGAGAAAGGGGAGTTTGTATCCATCATGGGGGCATCGGGATCGGGCAAGTCCACCTTATTAAATATATTGGGGATTCTCGACAACTATGATACAGGCGAATACTACCTGAACGGCACGCTCATCAAAGGACTGAGCGAGACCAAAGCGGCAGAATACCGCAACCGCATGATAGGCTTTATCTTTCAGTCATTCAACCTCATCAGTTTCAAGAATGCTGTGGAGAACGTGGCATTGCCGCTGTTCTACCAAGGCATTTCGCGCCGCAAGCGCAATGCCCTGGCCTTAGAATACTTAGACAAATTGGGACTGAAGGACTGGGCCGACCACATGCCCAACGAGATGAGCGGCGGTCAAAAACAGCGTGTGGCCATAGCCCGCGCCCTGATAACCAAGCCTCAAATCATACTGGCCGACGAACCTACAGGTGCCTTGGACAGCAAGACATCGGTAGAGGTGATGGAGATACTGAAAGCACTTCACCGCGAGGGCATGACCATTGTGGTGGTGACCCACGAAAGTGGTGTGGCCAATGAGACGGACAAAATCATTCATCTGAAGGATGGAATCATCGAAAGCATAGAAGAGAATCTGCACCACGATGCTTCGCCGTTTGGAGTGAATGGAGTGATGAAATAATAGCATACCTCACCCTAACTTCCCCCTTCAACTCCCCCCGTTATCGGTGGAGAGCAACCCCTAACTTAGGAGAGGGAACTTGGAAAGAACAATTATGAGAGACTTACTACAAGAAATAGGAAACTCACTAAGCAGGAACAGACTGCGTACTGCGCTGACAGGCTTTGCTGTGGCATGGGGCATCTTCATGCTCATCGTACTCTTGGGAGCAGGCAACGGCATCATCCATACCTACCAAGCAAACGTGAACACCAATGCCCTGAATGTGGTGACTATCTATGGAGGTATGACCACTACCGCCTATCAAGGTTATAAGGAAGGACGCTATATACAACTGGATAACCGTGACCTGAAAGCCACAGAGGAGGATTTCAAAGAAAACATCCTGAGCACAGGAGGTTTGGTGAATCAAAACAACGTGACGCTGAGCTACGGACCGGAATATGTCACCATCCGACTTTACGGTGTTCATCCCAACTATGCTCACATCAACGCCCTGAAAATAAAGGAAGGCAGGTATATCAACCAGATAGACATCCGAGAACGGAGGAAAACCATCGTGCTGCACGAAAAAACGGCGGAAATACTCTTCAAGCATACCGACCCATTGGGAAAATTTGTCAAGGCAGGTGATCTGACCTATCAAGTAGCTGGCATCTACAAAGATCAGGGGAACAACCAGAGCAGTCCGGCTTTTATCCCTTTCACCACCCTGCAGCAGATTTACAACAAAGGGAACAAAATGAACATGATTGTGACCACAACCGAAGGACTTGACACCGAGGAAAAGTCGAATGCCTTTGAAAAAGCGTATCGAAAGACATTGGCAGGCATCCACAACTTCGACCCTGATGACGATAGTGCCATATATATCAGCAACTCCTTCACCCAGTACCAAAAGACCATGACAGCCATGGGCCTGTTGCAGCTGAGTTTGTGGATCATAGGTATCTTTACCCTGCTAAGTGGCATCGTAGGGGTAAGTAACATCATGTTCATCACTGTCAAGGAGCGCACGCATGAATTTGGCATCCGCAAGGCATTAGGCGCAAAACCTCGCTCCATCTACAAACTGATTGTGGTGGAAAGCATCGCCATCACCACATTGTTTGGCTACATCGGAATGTTTTGCGGAGTGGCTGCGACGGAATGGATGAATAAAGCCTATGGTAGCACCACTGTCACCTTAGGTTCTGATAGTGCAACGATGTTCATCGATCCCACTGTGGACATGGGCATTGCCATCGGGGCTACTTTACTTTTGATTGTGGCAGGACTATTGGCAGGACTATTTCCTGCCAGAAAAGCTGCGAATGTAAGACCTATTGAAGCTTTGAACGCGAGATGAGAATAGACAGGGATAACATAGAAGAGATACTGCTTACCATCAGCAGAAACAAGACGAGAAGCGTCCTCACGGCTTTTGGCGTGTTCTGGGGCATTTTTATGCTGGTATTTATGCTGGGTGGAGGTCATGGGATGAAGAACATGCTGATGACAGAATTGTCAGGTGTTGCCAACAATTCGGGCTTTGTTTTCTCCAATCGCACTTCCGTACCCTATAAAGGTTTCCGCAAAGGGCGCAGGTGGGATGTGGATATAGAAGACCTGGATGCCCTCAGAAAAATCAAAGAGCTGGAAGTGGTGGCTGCCAACTGTTCTCAATGGGGAAAGACTGTGCTCTTTGAAGACAAGAAATATGATGACGCTAATCTGAGAGGTCTCACCCCTTCGTTCGAAAAGATAGAAGACCAACGCATCAAATATGGCAGGTTTATCAACGATGTGGATATTCGCGAGGAGCGCAAGGTGTGTGTGATTGGCAAGGAAATCTACCGAAGATTCTTCGACGAAGGTGAGGATCCTTGCGGACACTATGTGCAGGTGGATGGGGTGTACTACATGATCATCGGCTTGTCCACTACTGACGGCAATTTCAATATCAATGGATATCCTCCCGAGAGTGTTGTCATCCCACTTAGCACCATGCAACGCTTGTACAACTATGGCAACAGACTGGAGCTTATTGCTTACACCATGAAGCCTGGGAAACATGTAAAAGACGTAGAGCCTAAGATTCAGCAAATCGTCAAAGAGAGGCACTTGATAGCCCCCGACGACAAGCAAGCCGTGCAATCTATCGATGCGGAAACTCTTTTCAAAATGGTGGACGACCTGATGAGAGGTATAGAGGTGCTGATATGGATGGTAGGTCTGGGCACCCTGTTGGCAGGCGCCATCGGAGTGAGCAACATCATGATGGTGACCGTGAAAGAACGCACCACGGAGATAGGCATACGCCGAGCCATTGGGGCACGACCGCTCGACATCCTCCAACAAATCATGTCCGAGAGCATCGTGCTCACCTGTGTGGCAGGTATGGGAGGCATCTGCTTTGGAGTCTTCCTGCTCGAATTGTTGGAGAAAGCCACCGGAGCAACGGGCTTACAGGTTTCTTTCTGGTTGGCCATCGGCACATGCCTTATCCTATTGCTACTGAGCATCCTCGCCGGACTTGCTCCTGCCTATAGAGCTATGGCGATTAAACCGATTGATGCGATAAGGGACGAATGAAATTGAAAATTATCGAGCAAGCTGAGAGCAATACCAAGTTTACTTGAGTATTGCCGAAGCGCAGCCGATAATCAACGAAGTTAATTGAAAATTGAAAATTGAAAATTAAGATATGAAAAAGTATTTGAGGTATTTTGTGATGGCACTTATCGCCATCGTGTTTATCGGAACATTTGTGTTCCTGTATCAAAAGTCACTGCCAAAAGTGACGGAGTATGAGATACTCACACCAGAGCGTACTACCTTAGAAAAGACTACGGTGGCAACGGGTAAGGTGGAGCCTCGCGACGAGATTCTGATAAAGCCACAGATTTCGGGCATCATCTCAGAAGTGTACAAGGAAGCTGGCGAGATGGTAAAGTCGGGTGAGGTGATTGCCAAGGTGAAAGTCATCCCCGAATTGGGCCAGCTCAATTCAGCAGAAAGTCGCGTGCGCTTGGCAGAGATGAATGCCAAGCAGGCAGAAAACGAGTTTGCCCGCAACGAACAGCTCTACAACGACAAGCTTATCAGCAAGGAGGAGTTTGAGAAGGATGAGGTGGCCGTTCGTCAGGCACGTGAAGAGCTACAAACCGCCAAGGACAACCTGCAGATTGTGAAAGAAGGTATCACGCAAAGCAGTGCTTCCTTCAGTTCCACACTCATTCGCTCCACCATCGACGGATTGATTCTGGATGTTCCCATCAAGGTAGGTAATTCAGTCATCATGAGCAACACATTCAACGATGGTACCACCATAGCCAGCGTGGCCAACATGAACGACCTGATCTTCCGTGGGAAGATTGATGAAACTGAGGTGGGCAAGGTCAATGAGGGTATGCCTGTGAAGCTGACCATTGGTGCCTTGCAAAACCTCACATTCGATGCTACCTTGGAGTATATCTCCCCGAAAGCTACAGAAGAAAACGGAGCCAACCAGTTTGAGATCAAGGCTGCCATCAAGGCTCCTGAGAATGTGAAAATCCGCTCTGGCTATTCCGCCAATGCCGAACTTGTCTTGGAACGAGCCGACAATGTGCTGGCTGTACCCGAGAGTGCCATCGAGTTTAGTGGCGACAGTACCTTTGTCTATGTGCTTACCGCTGCTGGTAAGCCTCAGCAATTCAGGAAACAACCGGTGGAAGTGGGCATGAGTGACGGTATCAAGATTGCCATCAAGAGCGGCATCAGTGAGAATGATCAAGTGAGAGGTTTGGAAATTAATGAAGAATAAGACTATGAGACGGACAATACTAACAGCTGCTATCTTGGCATGGGGTCTTGGCACATACGCCCAGCAACCTTGGTCATTGCGTCGGTGCATCGACTATGCCACGGCTCATAATGTAAGCATCTTACAGGCGGAGATCAGTGCCAAGCAGAATGAAGTGGAGAGCAACACCGCCAAATGGGCACGACTGCCCAACCTGAATGCCAACGGCAGTCAGAGTTTCAACTGGGGTCGTACGCAGACTGCCATCAAAGACGAGGATACGGGCGACTATACCACCAAGTACGTGGATACCAGCAGCCAGGGCACCAACATGAGCCTCAGTTCCAGCATTCCGCTGTTTACGGGTTTCCAGCTTCCCAACCAGTATGCGCTCTCCAAACTGAACCTGAAAGCTGCGCTGGCCGATCTTCAGAAAGCCAAGGAAGACCTGGCCATCAACATCGCATCGGTTTATCTGCAAGCGCTATACAACAAGGAGTTGCACCAAGTAGCGCTAAGTCAGGCCGAACTGAGCAAGGAGCAATACGACCGCATCGCCACGCTGGAGCAATTGGGCAAAGCCTCCGTGGCAGAAGTGGCAGAGGCTAAGTCGAGGGTGGCACAAGATGAGCTGAACGTGGTGCAGACGCGGAATAACTACCAGCTCTCCATTCTCGACCTCACACAGCTGATAGAGTTGGAGACACCCGAAGGTTTCGAAGTGGAAGACCCCGACCAGGCTTTTGAGTTGAACGCCCTCACCCCACCCGATGAGATTTACGCCACCGCCATCCTGAACAAGCCCGCTATACAGGCAGCACAGGCTCGCTTGGAAGGCAGTGAACACAGCATCAAGATAGCCCAGAGTGCCTTCTACCCCACGTTGAACCTCAACGGGAGCATCGGCACCAACTACTACTCCACCCTGAATCGTACCTTCCGTGAGCAGTTGGGCGACAACTTCAGCAAGTATGTGGGATTCAGTCTGAGCATCCCCATCTTCAATCGCTTTGCCACGCGCAACCGCGTACGCTCCGCCAAGTTGCAACGCGACAGCTATGCCCTGCAATTAGAGAATACAAAGAAAACGCTTTACAAGGAGATACAGCAAGCTTGGTACAATGCCACCGCCGCAGAAAGCAAGTACGCCAGCAGTGAGGCAGCCACCGAAGCCAGCCTCGCCTCTTTCGAGCTCACCAGCAAGAAGTACGAGAGTGGCACTGCCACCGCCGTGGCCTACAATGAAGCGAAACAAAACCTGATGCGGGCACAAAGCGAGGAACTCCAAGCCAAATATGAGTTCATCTTCCGTAGCAAGATCCTGGACTTTTATAAGGGAGAGGAAATTGATTGAACATTGAGCATTGAGCATTGAACATTGAGCATTGAACATTGAGCATTGAACATTGAAAATCCTTATAATCCGTGTTTATAAAAGAATCATCCCGCATGGTAATGCTCAATGCTCAATGTTCAATGTTCAATTTATAGAAATCCCGTTGTCTTGAAGTCTGATGAGCCTCATCTTATAAAGTTCGCCGACAGCTTTCTTGAACGTCTTTTTGCTTACGCCGAAAGTATTGTAGATATCTTGAGCATCACTCTTGTCATGGAACGGCGCAAAGCCATCGTGCTCACGGATGTAGTTGAGCAAAGTCTCCGCAAAGTCATCCACCTTGCGCGGACCAGCCTGTTGGAGTATCAAGTCTATCTTGCCATCTTCCCGCACCATCTTCACGAATGCCTTCAGCCGCATCCCCGTGTGCAACGGAGTGAAAATCTCACTGTCGTACAGCAAGGCAGCATACTTATTCTCCACAATGGCTTTGAAGCCCAGGTCGGTCTTTTGCCAGATCAGGATATCCACCTCTTGCCCTTCCATATAGGGAGGTCGCTCCGATGCCAGGAACTTCTCCACCTTGGCCGAAGCCATGAGACGGAAACTCTCTTCATCCTGATAGCAATACACAATGTAGCTCTTGCCTTGCATCATGCGCATCTTCTGTTCACGGAAAGGCACAAAAAGATCTTTCATCAGTCCCCAGTTCAAGAAAGCGCCGAACTTATTCACCCAATTCACTTCCAGATAGGCAAACTCACCCACCTGCACCAAGGGGGTCTGCGTAGTAGCCACCAAGCGCTCCTCGTTGTCCAGATAAAGAAAGACATTCAGCACATCCCCCTCTTTCACCCCCTCTGGGATATATCGCTTCGGGAGCAAGATCTCCCCATCATCTCCCCCATCCAAGTAAAGGCCGAAATCCACAAACTTCACCACGGCCAACTGGTTGAACTTTCCTAACTCGATATTCATAATACGCTGATTTTAGAACTGATAACCCACAGACACATAGGCTGTGAAATTGCGCAACTTAGGATTTTCAAAGAATCCGAAACGATAGAGTTGCTTCACCACAGGCACCAAGCCCAACTGAGCCTCAGCACCCAGGATAAAACCGTGGTACTCCACATCGATACCGGCAGCTATACCGGCATCCACCCGCTTGTAGGGAGGAGAGTAAAAATAGTCGGCCACATCTTCACCGAGTGAGCCCGAAGAATTCTCGTAGTTGCAACCATCCTTGAACAAGTCGCCAAACACCGTCATGTGGGAGTATTCCGTTCCTGGCACATGAATATAGGCACTGCCGTTCATACCGTAAGCCACATAGCCGCCCGCCTTGAATTTGAGCGACAGGTCGTCCCACACATACTGTTTATAGGTGGCATAGATAGGCATCTCCATATAGTTCATTCGGTTTTGGAAGATACCCACATACATCTGCTCTTTCTCATAGATACCCAGAAACTCCGTTCCCTTGTGCGCATAGTACAATCCCGGCTGAATGCCCCAGCCCATAGTACCCAACGGTACATCTGCCTCTACGCCAAACCTGTAGGAAAAGCGCTCGTTCATGCTTTTGAATCCCAGAAGGTCCGATACACCCATGCCCACACGCACCTGCCAGTTCACCTGAGCCTGCGCTGTATGAATCATCAACAAAGCCGTCACCGCCAGCAACAGCCTCCGTATAATTGTTTTCCTCATATCCTATGTATATACATTCCTATAATAAAATGTACAAAAGTAGAAATCTTGCATGAGAAAAGCAAAAAAATTTTTGCAGTTGCCCGATTTATGCTATCTTTGCATCCGCAAATCGGAAAGTAGCGCAGTTGGTAGCGCACTACGTTCGGGACGTAGGGGTCGGGCGTTCGAGTCGCCTCTTTCCGACCGGTAAGGCGATTATCGATTATGACATTCGATAATCGTCTTTTTTTATGTCTCCTTCGAAAAAATCCCCCCTACGCTTTGCCGTATGCGAGGAAACGACTATTTTTGTGGTCGTAAATTACACCTTATTATATATATGAGAACAACGATTACCATCATCCCAAAGAGCCTGCAGGCAAGTCTCTGTCTGTTGCTGATATGCCTGAGCCTCAGTGCCCAGGACATCACCCGCGAGTGGGTGGAACGCAACTATACCAAGCGTGAAGTGATGATACCCATGCGCGACGGAGTAAGACTGTTCACGGCCGTATATGAGCCGGTGAATGCCGGCAAGCTCACCCCCATCATGATGACCCGCACCCCCTACCAGGCATCACCCTACGGTGAGGGCTATTCCACCATCCTTTGGGGGAAATTGCGCAACTATGCCCGCGAAAAGTACGTGATAGTGATCCAGGATGTACGAGGGAAATGGATGAGCGAAGGCGATTTCGTGGATGTGCGACCCTACATCGAAAATAAGCAGGGCAAGCAGGATATAGACGAAGCCAGCGATACCTACGACACCGCCGAATGGCTGATGAACAACGTGAAGAGCAACGGCAGCATCGGCGTGTTGGGCACCTCCTACCCGGGCTTCTACACCACCATGGCCGCATTGAGCGGTCATCCCGCCGTGAAGGCCGTAGCCCCGCAAGCTCCCGTGACCGACTGGTGGATGGGCGACGACTATCACCATCACGGAGTACTGATGATTACCGACATGCTGGGCTTTGTAGCGCAGAGCTTTGGCCGCCCGCGCCCCACCCCACGCAAGACGCAGACCCGCATGGCCCCCTTCTTCCGTGACGATGAATACAGTTTCTTCCTACGCCAGAAGACCAACAAGAACCTGACCAAGATCGTGGGCGACAGCATCGCCTTCTGGAAAGACCTCATGGCACACCCCAACTACGATGATTTCTGGAAAGCCCGCGACCCCCGTCCGCACCTCCACGATGTGCAACCCGCCGTGCTGGTGGTAGGCGGCCTGTTCGATGCCGAAGACTGCTACGGTACCTGGGGCACCTACAAGGCACTCAAGGCCCAGAGTCCGCACACCGAGACACAGTTTATCATGGGACCATGGTTCCACGGAGCCTGGGAGCGTGACAAGGGCAATCACTTGGGCGACATCTACTTTGGTGCAAACACCTCGGAATACTACCTCAACGATGTGGAATTTCCATTCTTCCAGTATTACCTCAACGGCGAAGGCCCCAAGCCCGACCTCGACCACCACATCAAGATGTATATCACGGGAGCCGACGAATGGAAGGTTTTCGACAGTTGGCCTCCCAAGAACAGCAAGCAGACAGCCCTCTACCTCAACGGAGGCGGCAAGCTCTCTCAGAAGGCACCCCAAGGCAGTCGTTCCTACTCGGAATATGTGTCAGACCCCGACCATCCGGTACCCTATACCGACCAGATCAACCGAGGCAAGACCCGCGAGTACATGACGCACGACCAGCGTTTTGCCTCCCGCCGTCCCGATGTGCTCACGTTCTATAGCGAGCCATTGACCGACGACTGGACATTCACGGGAGAGATCATAGCCGACCTCAATGTGGCCATCAGCACCACCGATGCCGATTTCGTGGTGAAGGTCATCGACGAGTTCCCCGAGGATTTTGCCTATCCGCAGAGCTATGCCCAGCAGTTCAACGACGGCAAGCCCCTCACTACCCTCATGGGCAGCTACCAGATGTTGGTGCGCGGCGAAGTGATGCGCGGTCGCTACCGCAACAGCTTTGAGCATCCCGAGGCCTTCAAGCCCGGCAAGATCACCAATGTGCGTTTCGCCTTGCCCGACATCGCCCATTGCTTCAAGCAGGGGCATCGCGTGGTGGTGCAGATCCAAAGCACCTGGTTCCCGCTCAACGACCTGAATCCCCAGCAGTTTATCGACATCACGCAAGCCGATGAGAAAGACTTCGTGAAGTCCACCATAAAAATCTACCATGACAAGCAACATCCGTCGAGAATCTTGTTCCAGGAGTTGCAATAGGGGAAAACTATTGAGGAACAATGAAGAGTTGAACAAGTACATTAACGATGTCTTTGACGAGGAATAATAAAATAAGGTGAGTATATGAGAAAAATACAATCAATATTAGCATTGGCCGTGATGATGGTTATGTCAATGACTATGGTCTCCTGTGGTGAATCCGATGACTTCGATGATGAAGGTGTTGAGGTTGGAAAGGCTATTGGAAGTAAGATGCTCAAAATTGACGGTGAAGCATATTATTGTGGTTCGTCAAGTGAAGCACAGCAAACGAATGGTAGCGGGATGTACCTAAAAGTATATGCTCTGGAAAATCCCAATTACGATTTGAATGGACATATTCTCATCGTTCATATTCCACCGTCAAAAGTAGCAGAACTGAAAAGCAATGACGTTTTTAGAAAAGGCGATATTATAGTTCGTAACTTCTATCTCGCTCACGACATTGAGGCTAATTCGTATAGGTGGAAGGCTATTCAGGGAGACATACGTATAGGGGCGATTAAAAACAGACAGCTGACGATTGAAATTGAATTTCTGGTTATAGAACATAAAGATACTGGAGTCAGGCACACAATTGATGGGTCGGCTATACTTATGTATCACTGATTTTATATGTCGTGTCGAGGGAATGCCGTCCTTATTGGTCGGCATTTTCCTTATATATCTTTGAATCGTATAACGCCCACTTCTTGAATCTGTTTGAATATTGAGGTTAAAAAAAACATTAAATAAATTGAAATTAAATGAGAGCCGAACGCAATGCCAAGCTTGCTTGAGCATTGCTGAGGCGAACTTTTAATTGGGCGAAGCCAAATGAAATGAAAGGCGAACCGAGTGAGCAGCGAGAGCCATCATGCTTGCATGAATGGCCGAGTCGCGTTCGAGGTCGACAAAGTCAAGGCAATGCCAAGCTGTACACTGTCACTTTGGTGGCTTCACACCTTTTTTATATATAGATAAAAACTCCCCCGATGCATTTGATCATCGAGGGAGCAGTTGTTTCTTATAGTGCCCTGACCTCTGCAGGGGTCAAGCCTATAGCTTTTCAATTTCTTCCAAGGAGAGGCCGGTGGCTTGGGCAATCTCAGCTACATTCATACCCATCTTTTTGAGATTAAGGGCAACATCCATATGGCCTTCTGCACGACCTATTTTAATGCCCTTATCCAACTGATACTCCAGAATATCATTATTGTCCAAGAAAGTCTTGATGCTTCTTTCGTAACTGGCACGCTGCTCAGGTGTGAGGTTCGCCGTTTCGCAAATCTCAGACAGACGCTGGAACTCCTTGTATTCCTCCTTCCAAGGCAGACTGTAAAGTATGTTCATATTCTTCAGGT